>Ga0209535_1001976_pt1 | contig 13537 bp, 14 predicted proteins | sample LinPmetageLP28_FD_184041 | JGI IMG/M metagenome (GOLD analysis project Ga0209535, IMG submission 184041) | Marine viral communities from the Pacific Ocean - LP-28 (SPAdes) (version 2) | ecosystem: Environmental > Aquatic > Marine > Oceanic | place: Pacific Ocean | collected 2009-08-22 | reverse complement strand
CTCAAGATATGAGATGGTTCTTTCCGGCCACTATCACACAAAGAGCGAAGAAGACAACATTCACTATCTTGGAACGCAATACGAATTGACTTGGGCTGATGCGGGTGATCCAAAACACTTTCATATACTGGACACCAATACACGAGAGGTTGAACCAGTCAAAAATAAACATTGCCTTTTTCAAAGAATTCGTTATAATGATACGCAATCTTTACCCGAAATATCAAAGAAAGATATCGAAGGAACATTTGTAAAGGTTGTAGTTGTAAAGAAAAAAGATCTCTATGCGTTTGATAAGTTCATTGATAAGGTTCAATCCTATGGCCCGTTTGACATTAAGATCGTTGAAAACTTTGACGAGTATTCTGGCGAGAATGTTGATAATGACAAAATCTCTACGGTCGATACTCCCACATTGCTCAACACTTATGTGGATTCTATCGAAACTGATCTGAACAAGGAGAAACTGAAGAACATCCTCTACGACCTTTATGTTGAAGCAAAAGACCTTGAAGCTATCTAACCCGATCAGTAATGTTATTTGAAACCCTTTATAAAAACCTTTGTGAAAGAGGAAAAAATCTAAAAGAACAATGGAAACCTGTTGGTTCGGGTTTAGAACGACATAGAATATTACCTGAACATCAGGGAGGAACCTATGTTGATTCAAATTGTACCTATTTGACACTTAAAGAACACGCTATTGCTCACTATCTTCTCTGGAGAATAAATGGTCATCAGGATGATCAACTTGCATCCAGACTGATGAGAAACCTAAAACCAGAATGTTATCCAGCGTTCCTTGGGAGAAAACACTCCGAAAGATCCAAGGAGAAAATATCAGAGAAACATAGCGGTATATTAAAGTCCGAAGAACACAAGAAGAAAATATCAGAGAGCATGAAAGCGATGTGGAATATTGGTGAGAAAAGATCTCCTATTTCAGGTGAGGAAAATCCTAGAGCAAAAGAGGTGAAGGTAACGTATCACCAAATTGAAAAGAACTATAATTGTTTAAAGTATGTCCTAAAAGATTATCCACATATTCCATATCCAACATTGACTGATTTAGCACAGGGAAAATATAAAAAAAGTAAAAAGTATCCCGGCCTTAAAATTGAATATGTCTAAAAAAAGACTTGCAATTGTCTCAAAATAGTGTATAGTAGTATAAATTATGATTCTTTTTAAGTCTCTTTCCTACCAAAATTTTCTCTCTACCGGAAATACTCCGACGACCATAGATCTCAATCGCAGTTCTGCCACCTTAGTGGTTGGTGCAAACGGTGCAGGTAAGTCAACGATGTTAGACGCTCTTTCCTTTGTTCTCTTTGGAAAGGCTCATCGTAACATCAACAAACCACAACTGGTTAATTCTGTAAATCAGAAAAAACTTTTGACTACTTGTGAGTTCTCTATTGGTAAGACCGAATACAAAATCGTTCGAGGAATAAAACCAGTGGTGTTTGAGATCTATCGTAACGGTAAGATGATTAATCAGGAATCTCATTCCCGAGATTATCAAAAGGTTCTGGAGCAAAACATTCTGCATCTCAATCACAAATCCTTTCATCAAGTTGTGGTTCTGGGTTCGGGCAACTTCATTCCTTTCATGCAACTTCCCGCGAATCTTCGCCGAGGAGTCATCGAGGATCTTCTGGACATCAACATCTTCACAAGAATGAATCTGTTGGTTAAGGAGAGATACACTTCACTCAGAAGCGAGATCTCTCAAACCGATCATCAGCTAGATCTTCTGAAGTCACAGATTCAACTCAAGGAAAAACACATCAAGAAACTTCATGAGATTGATCTAAAACAAGCCACGAAGAATCAGAAAAAGATCGATGATCTCAAAGAAGAGATCGAACTTCTTCGAGTTCGTAATACAGACCTTCGCGAAGAATACGATTCAAAGAATCCGGACTTCGAAGTTCAACACAAAAAGGATTCCGACAAGAGAAAAGAGTTAGAAGGATATCGTGGACAAATACGAAACAATATCAACTCATTGGTAAAAGAGGTAAAGTTTTACGAAAACAATGACGCTTGTCCTACTTGCCATCAAGACATCGGAGATGACATCAAGAAGGAAAGAACCGAAGAGTCAAAGACAAAGGCCAAGGAGTTGAATGCGGGTCTTGAACAGATCGAGGATTCCATTTCAAAATGTGGTCAGTCTATCGACAAGATGGTTCAGGGCCTCAAGGAGATGAGCGATATTATGAGTCAAGTCATGGTCAATGACAGTATGATTCGCAACATCGAAAAGGGTATTGATAAGACATCTGCCGAAAAGACCGATACATCTCACATCGAAGAAGAGAAGACAGAACTGGAGGATAAGAAAAATGATCGTGATGGAATGCTTGATCACAAGTCAAATCAACTTGAGAAGAGATCATACTACGATGCAGTAGGAGAACTACTCAAAGATTCCGGAATCAAGACAAAGATCATTCGTGAGTATCTTCCGGTGATGAATAATTTGATCAACAAGTATCTCAATATTCTGGACTTCTTTGTTCTCTTCAACATTGATGAGAGCTTCAATGAGACGATCAAGTCAAGACATCGCGACGACTTCACCTATCCATCTTTCTCGGAAGGTGAGAAACAGAGAATCGATTTGGCGCTTCTCTTTACTTGGAGACAGGTTGCTCGAATGAAGAACTCTGCCAACACCAATCTTCTTATTCTGGATGAAACCTTTGATTCAAGTCTGGATGCGGATGGGGTGGATAATCTGATCAAAATTCTCTACACTTTGCGTGAGGATTCTAACGTCTTCATTATCAGTCACAAACAAGATCTGTTGGATGGTAAGTTTCCGGCCCGAATGGAATTCATAAAGACCAACAATTTCTCAAAAATCAAAGAGTAATTTTTACACTTTTTTTACGGTGTTTTGTCTTGCAATCTAAAAATATGTCTCTATAATAGACGTATATGATTGAGGAATATCTACAAAACATAGTTGTTGAAGGCCCTCAAAACATAGTTGTTGTAAAATCTATTTTTACAACTTTTTTACCATGTTTAGTATTGACCTTTCCAATTATTAGTTTATAGTTATAACCATAATGAAGCTGTTAGATTACCAACTCCAATCAAACGTTGCCCGTTTGTTGTCTCGTGAAAATATCACGGTGACTCACGCCGATGTTCGTACTGCTTGTTTTGACTTGAGAAATCGAGTGATGAAGTTACCTCTCTGGAAAGATCATGGAAAGGTTGTTTATGACATGTTGATCGCTCACGAAGTCGGTCACGCGATCTTCGATGATTATCCTCTGGTTGAAAAGTATCTGAGCGATAACAATTTCAGGGGTGTTCCTGACGTTCTCAACGTCATCGATGACATTCGCATTGAGCGATTGGTACAGGATAAGTATCCTGGCCTTCCCAAGATCTTTCTCGCTGCGTATCGTTCTCTTGTCAAGGCCGATCTATTCGGGTTGAAGGATCGAGATATTTCGAAGATGAAGTTTCTTGATCGTTTGAATCTTCACGCTAAGATTGGGACAATTGTTCCAGTTCCTTTGAATGATGAAGAACTTGATTTTTACAATCGCTGTTATGCAGCTAAGACAACTCAAGAAGTGATTGATCTCTTCGAAGAGTTTCAGAATCGACCTAAAGAAGATGAGGAGCCCCCGGAGCCTGAAGGCCGAGAGGAACAATCTTCGAGTGAAGAAGGCGAAGAAGGCGAAGAACAGTCAAGTTCAAATTCAGAATCCGATGAAGAATCTGAAGAATCTGAAGAATCTACCTCCGGTGATTCTGATGAATCCGATCAGACATCGGATGAGGATGATGCCCAAACGAGCGTCACCAGTAACGCTCCACAAGATTCGGAAAAGTCTGAAACTCAAGAAGAGTTTGAAAAAAACCTTTCGGAAAACTTCGACAATCGAGGTTGGAATGATCCAAAACCATCTGATTACGTTCCCGTAATCTTTCCAAGAAAATCATCGCTGGATAAAGTCACGAATTCTTACAAAGATGTGATGGAGAGCCGTAAAGAAAGTTCCGGTTGGAAGTACGTCACCGAGGACGGCGATTTTAGTGAAAGCTATATCGACTACAAAAAGAAGGTAAAGAAAAAAGTCGGTGTTCTGATTCGTGAATTTGAAAGACGCAAAGCTGCGTTTCGTTACTCTCGTTCTTCGGAATCACGGGTCGGCACTATTGATGTCAACAGTCTCCACAAGTATCGTTATGATGATCAAATCTTCAATACGGTAACTCAACTCGCTGATGGTAAGAATCATGGAATGATCTTTTACATCGATTACTCCGGTTCGATGGCAAATGTATTGACTGATGTTATTGATCAGACTTTACATCTCGTATACTTCTGCGACAAAATGAATATTCCTTTTGAGGTCTATTCATACACTTCAAGATGCAGCTGGGATAACAAAAAGATTTCTGATCCACACGAAATTAGTCTTGATGGTTTGATTCTCAACAATATCATGAGTTCTACAATGTCAAAAAAAGAATTCGATCTTGGGTTTCAACAACTTTTCTTTCAGTCATCCGGTGTCGGTCATTACAATCTGTCGAATCTTGAACAGTTGGGCGGCACTCCTCTCAATACGGTTATTATGGTGGCAAACCATCACTGTAATGATTTTCAGAAAAAACATCGTGTTGACAAACTGAATGTGATTATGCTCACTGATGGTGATTCGGAACAGGCGCGCTCTCGCGAGTCCAACAATGGTATTACTGTCTTCGAAGGTAAGAAAATTGATATCTCTGGCAAACGTAGTTTTGCGGGCAGTAATTCAAGATCTTCCGGAAATTATTACAGTCGTGTCGATTACCAACAGGAAACTCTTCTCAAACTTCTTCGCAAGAAGGCGACTGTAATTGGAATGTATCTTCCATCTTCTCTTCATGATGCAAAGCGAAAGATCTCTTTGGCTGAAAAGTCAGCGGACAAGTTGCGGAAGGTATACGTCAAAAACAAGTTTACCAATCTGCCAAATATTGCTGGTTATGATTCTCTGATGATTCTTCCCTACAATATTCAGATAGTTGATAACGATTTTCAGTTCTCAAGTGAGGAAGATATCTCGGAAAGTCGTTCTGCCCAGTCAAAGTTGGCAAGACAGTTCGCCAAAAACAACTCGGAAAACAAGAGATCTCGGGTGATACTGTCAAAGTTCGCCGAGTTGATCGCCTAAGTTTTACAACTTTTTTACGAACTTTCCCCTTGACTTTCACTACCTCCCATAGTACAATACTCGTATGAAAAATGGTGATAAAGAAATCCTTGCTGGTTTGATTAAAACTACAAATACAGAAGGTATTGATACTTGGTCGCGGAACACTGCGATCAGTCTTCTCCGCAACTATGAGAAGTGGCAGAAGTTTGCCTCCCCAAAACAGAAAGCATTCGCAAAGGATCTTCCTGTTAGTGCCAACGCGAAACTTGAAAAGTCGAAGGCCGAAGCTGAGGCGTTCAAAAACATCCCCGCCGAGGAAGTCTTGGCCAACGGAGATCGAAAGGTCGTTTCTGGAAAGGTTATCTCCCTCAAGTGGAAAGAAAGTGGTTTCGGTTGGTATGTGGGCAATTCCTTTTACAACCAGCCCAAACAGTTGAAGGTTCTTCTTGATATTGGTCACGGAAGAAAACTCTGGGCCTCGGGTAGTGGTCAAATGGAAGTTGGTCAGGAATGGTCTTCGAAAATAACGATCAAGGCCACCGAAGATCCGACTTTCCTTATCGGTTCTCGCCCTACGGGATGGGAACTTTTTACAAAAAATTAACAACATTGAGGGTTGACATTTGATTCAACTAGTATAGAATATAGGTATATTATGATTAATAAAAGTGAACTAAAAAAACATTTCCTGAAAAATTCAGATCCTGCCCGTTTGTGGTCAAGGAAAGAGATCTTCGAGGAAGCCCAATCAAATGGAATTGAGAGAAAGGATGCCTACAATTGGTTTAGAACTTCCTCTCGCGATGGTTTCATTACTCGTGTAAATCGGGGTAAATATTCCTTTGGCGAATATTCAACTCCTGCTCCTGTTGCGCCTCCTGCTCCTGTTGCGCCTCCTGCTCCAACTGTAGAACATGGAGGGTTTTGGAATGAGACTCCGGCGCCTGCTTCGGTTTCTCTTCGGTCAGTTTCTTCTGTTTCTGATGATGAGATTTACGTTCCTTCTAAAGATGTGACTTTCATCAAGTGGGGTGAGTTTTCGAAGATCAAGAAGATCATCGATTCAAAACTTTTCTTCCCAACTTACATTGCGGGTATGTCCGGTAATGGTAAGACAATGATGGTTGAACAAGCGTGTGCGATTCTCAACAGAGAATACGTTCGTGTTCAGATTTCGCCTGAAACTGATGAGGATGATTTGATCGGTGGTTTCCGTTTGATTAATGGTGAAACTGTCTTTCAGAAGGGCCCAGTCGTCAAGGCGATGGAACGTGGCTGCATTCTTATGATCGATGAGATTGATCGTGCCACGAACAAGATCATGTGTCTTCAAGGAGTTCTGGAAGGAAAACCCATTCTTCTGAAAAAGACTGGTCAAGTCATCTCTCCTGCCGCTGGGTTCAATGTGATTGCCACTGCGAATACTAAGGGTCGAGGATCTGATGAAGGTCGTTACACTGCGGCCTCGATCATCGATGATGCGTTTCTTGAAAGATTCGTTGCGGTTGTTGATCAGGAATATCCTCCTTACGCAACTGAGAGAAAGATTCTTCTCGCGAATGCCAAGAGTTTCGATGTCAAGGATACTGAGTTTATCGAGAAATTGGTCGCTTGGTCAAACGTGATTCGAAAGACTTTTGATGCCGAAGGTGTTGATGATGTCGTTTCGACTCGCCGTCTCTGCCACATTATCAAGGCGTTCTCGATCTTCGAGGATCGTATGGGAGCCATCAAGATGTGTGTCAGTCGATTCGAAGAAGAGACTCGTGAAGCATTTCTCGATCTTTACACCAAGATCGATGAATCCACTCTTGACGAAAATGGTGAAGTTGTCGGAGAAACTAATGCGGCCGGCGATAATGTCGAAGTTACGGTCGATGAAGACGGAAAGTTTAAAGCCCCATTCTAATGGAAACAAGATCAAAATACGCAATATCTCAAATTGAACTGGATGACGATGCCGCCTACGAGGAAGAGTTGAAATCCTACAACGAAAATAAAAAAGAAGGAGTCAAGTATGACAAAACAAAACCGGACTACTCGCTTCTTCCTCCAACCGCTCTGGATGATGTAGTAAAGGTTCTTACCTTTGGTGCGGAAAAGTATGATCGTTGGAACTGGAAGAAACTCGAAAATCTTGAGGATCGATATTTCGCAGCCGCCCAGAGACATCTTTGGGCGGTGATGCGAGGTGAAACACACGATCCCGAAAGCGGAGAACACCATTATGCTCATGCTCTTTGTTGCATAATGTATTTACTTGAATTTTATTCTTTACAAAACCCTAAAAATAGTATATAGTTATAACTATGAAAATATCAAATGGAACATTAAATCTTCTTAAAAACTACTCTACCATCAATGGTAATCTTGTAGTCAAAGAAGGTAACAAGATCCTTACGATCTCGGACAAGAAGAACATTATGTCTTCAGCCGAAGTCGAAGAATCTTTTGATCAATCCTTCGGGATTTATGATCTCAACGAATTCCTTGGAGCTTACTCTTTGATTGAGAATCCAAGTTTGGAGTTTTCTACGGACTCCGTAACAATATCGTCTACGAACTCAAGTCTTGTCTATCGGTTTTCCGATCCAAACATTCTTACGTCACCTGAACGTGAAGTGGGTCTTCCAACTTCGGATGTAACTGTCAATTTGACTGCGGAAATTATCACAAATATTCGTAAGGCAAGTGCAGTATTGAATGCTCCGGTTCTTTCGGTCACAAGTGAAGGTAACAATTCACCAATCGAATGTAAGGTATACGATCCATCGAATCCAACCGCAAATGTCTACAAGATCAAGTTGCCTGGATTAGTTTCAGATGATAATTTCGATTTCCAATTTCTTATTGAGAACCTGAAGATGTTGCCCGACGACTATCGTTTGTCGATCTCTTCTAAATTAATCTCTCAATGGGAAGGAATAAATAACAACGTTAAGTATTGGATTGCTTTGGAAAAGAATTCTACTTATGCCAAATAGACCACAAAAGAAGAAAAACAAAACTATGAGTGAAGACACTGAAAACAAACCTGAGATCACACTAAATGATTTTTCGGCTATCCTCCGAATTATCGATGTGGCATCTCGCCGAGGAGCGTTTGAAGGTAAGGAACTAAGTTCCGTTGGTAATGTCCGTGATAAAGTCGAGGCATTCCTATCCTTTTATGCTCCAAAGCAAGACGGTGAAGGTGAACAAGCAGACGCTGAGGCGCCCGCTGAAGAACCTGCCGTCGAAAATACTGAGGGAGAGTAATCTTCCTTTCTGGGGGAGAGTAATCTTCCCCTTTGCCACCTTAGCTCAGTTGGTAGAGCAATTGATTTGTAATCAATAGGTCGTCAGTTCGACTCTGACAGGTGGCTCCACTGGAAAGTAGCTTAATGGTAAAGCAGAGGACTGTTAATCCTTCGAGTGTAGGTTCGAGTCCTACCTTTCCAGCCAATTTTTAAAACTGAATAAAATTATGAAAGCATATATCATTGAAGTAACAAATGAAGACGCAAAAACGTCAAGCAACGCGAGTTATCAACAGGTAACTCTGGAGGATGGAACACGATTCCTCTTTACCAATTCGCAGTTAAAGACTGCGAAGACCCGAGCAGATAATAATACCGAAGATCTTTGGCCCGTGGAAGTTTTCTTTCCACCCGCAAAACCTTCGATCTTTAAGAAACTCTTTGGGTAATGGAAGAACATATATTAAAGAAGGTAACTCCTTATAAGGATACCACATGGTACGTAAAGTGGGCAGCGTCAACATTCATTCTCATTGCCACATCTTTACGTGCCGCCGGGCCGAATCTTCATCTATACGATATGATCTTTAGTATGTTCGGATTGTTGGGATGGCTTTATGTTGGACTGAAATGGAATGATAGAGCCCTTATTCTTTTGAACGGAGTAATAACCGTTATTCTTTTTGGAGGAATAATATCTTATTTGATTGGATAAATTTACTTTACATTTAACACTAATTGTGTTACTATTACTATATTATGAAAAATGAATTCCTTTGGGTTGAAAAATACAGACCAAAAACAATCAAGGAGTGTATCCTCCCCGATTCTCACAAGCGAGTCTTTCAAAAGATCGTTGACTCGGGTGAGATGCACAACATGCTTTTGACTGGCACTGCCGGTCTTGGTAAAACTACAGTCGCAAGAGCTCTCTGTAATGAGTTGAATCTTGAGTATCTTCTCATCAACTCTTCGGAGGAAAGTGGTATTGATGTTCTTCGTTCGAAGATTCGTCAGTTCGCTTCTTCGGTCTCTTTGATGGGAAAGGACTACAAAGTCGTTATTCTGGATGAGGCGGATTATCTTAACGCTCAGTCAACGCAACCTGCTCTTCGTGGGTTCATTGAAGAGTTCAGTAATAATTGTCGTTTCATTCTTACGTGTAACTTCAAGAATCGTATCATCGAACCTCTTCATTCTCGGTGTACGGTTGTGGAGTTCAATACGAGTAAGAAACAACTTGCAAAACTCTCCGGAGGTTTCATGAAAAGATTGCAGTTGATTCTTGATGCAGAAAACGTCAAGTTCAACAACAAAATTCTTGCGGATCTTATTATGCGTTTTGCTCCGGATTGGCGAAGAGTTCTTAATGAGTGTCAACGGTACAGTTCTTCTGGTGAGATCACGGCCGATGTTCTGGTTGGAATGTCCGATCAAAGTGTTTCAGAACTTGTTGGATATCTCAAGACAAAGGACTTCAAGAAGATGCGTAGTTGGGTCACGAACAATAGTGATGTTGACTCGTCGGTTATCTTTCGAAGAATCTACGATACTCTTTACGAGTTCGCAGAGCCTCAATCGATTCCAAGTGTCATCATGTCTCTTGGTGAGTATCAGTATCGTGCAGCGTTTGTTGCGGATCAGGAGATCAATACGGTTGCCTGTCTCACAGAACTTATGGCATCTTCGAAATGGAAGTAACGATAAAAGTTGTCACATGGAGAGTTCTTTCGGTACTTCTTTGTACATTGATGGGAAGAATCTGGTTTGGAGATTGGCATGTCACTACCTTTGGAATCTTCATCTCAATCGTAATGATGTTCGTACACTATGGATTTGAAAAAGCATGGCCGATAAACTAACACCATTTACTTTCATCAACTCGATCAACGAAGGCACCTTCGGTAAGAATCTTCTGAAGGATTGCAAGGCTGATTCGTCTACGGATCCAAACGATCCTTCTTCGCCCGATAAGAGTTATGTTCCTTTTATTATCAATCGAGGTCTTTCGTATTTTCCTGATACGGTTCTCTTTGCAAATGAGACGAATCGTTTGTCTCATCTTCCGCATCGTATGCAGTATGACTTTCTACGAGATGCAGTAAACCCGAGAAAGAGGTTTTCGAAGTGGACAAAGAAGAGGAGTGTTCAGGATGATGTGAAGTTGATTCAACGCAAGTATAATTACTCAAGAGCTAAGGCCGAGGCGGTTTATCCTCTCTTTTCTTCGGAAGAAGTGAACAAATTGCGTAAATCGATGGACACTGGCGGGTTTCAAAAGTGATCATTATATAAATATCATTATGAATAACTTTATAGATGATTGGACACCAACAGATATGTTGGAAGTGACTCTGAATGAACCTGATGATTTTCTTAAGATAAAAGAAACATTGACTCGTATTGGAGTTTCTTCTAGGAAACTACCTAACACTCTTTTTCAGAGTTGCCATATTCTCCACAAACAGGGAAGATACTTTATTGTACATTTTAAAGAACTTTTTCTTTTGGATGGAAAGAATGCAAGTCTTACGGAGAATGACATTGAAAGACGAAATACGATCACAACACTTCTTTCTGATTGGGGACTTCTCAATATTGTAAATGAGTCAAAAGCTCAACCACAAACTGATCTACGACTTATCAAAATAATTTCACATCGAGACAAATCACAATGGGATTTACAGCCAAAATATTCCATTGGAAACGTTAAGAAAGTATAAATACATAATCAATTTCAAACCACACGCTGTGGTTTCGAATGAGATGCCGAAAGGGTCTCACAAATAAAACCTGCCTAATGGAGGAAAATACACATGACAACTACAATACCAACCTGGCCTCGTTCAGCCTTTATAGGATTTGAACGAATATTCGACGAACTTGAGAACGCCCGAAACGGCAACTCAACTCACACAAACAACACTTATCCACCACATAATGTCATTCGTATTGATGATGACAATTATGAAATCGAACTGGCTGTCGCCGGATTCGATGAATCCAATCTTGAAGTTACCTACAAGGAGAACGTTCTAACTGTAGAAGGGAATAAAGACTCAAGAAAACAATCGGCATATGTCCATCAGGGCATCTCAAATCGTAAGTTCACAAAGACTTTTAATCTCTCTGAGCATATCGAGATTCGTGGAGCCGATCTAGTCAATGGTATCTTAAGTGTCCGTTTGGAAAGAGTTATACCTGACAACCTGAAACCTCAAATCATTACAATTGGTTCGACAAAAAAGAGTTTCCTTCAGGATTAACTACACCTAATTCGATTAAGTCTAAGAGGGTGGGGGGAGAAAATCCTCCTGCCCTTTCTTTTTTATTGACAAAACACCTTATTTGGTGTAGTATTCATTTATGATTTCTAATGGTTTTTATACAAGCGTAGATCGCTTCGCCAACTCTCTTCTCTATCGCGGTTATGATGATGAGGGTAAAAAGATTCTCAAGAGAGTCAAGTACCAACCAAAACTTTTCCTTCCGTCTAAAAACAAGAATACCGATTGGACTGCCCTTGATGGCACTCCGGTTGAGCCTATCTCGTTCAACACTATGTCGGAAGTTCGCACCTTTGAAAAAACCTACAATAGTGTAGATGACTTTCAACTTTACGGAAACACTCGTCACGTTCCGGCGTTCATTCAATCCGTTTTTCCCAACGAGATTCGATACAGTCGTAAGATGGTTGACACGGCCTCTCTTGATATTGAGACATCATATGGTGATGGTTTTCCGGATGTTCACAATCCCACAAATCAAATCCTCACGATTGCCTACAAAAGTTCAAAGGACAAAACCTATCGCGTGTGGGGAATCAAAGGTTACGATGAGTCTAAGTCTCAACTAGATCTTGAGATCGAGTATCGCCAGTATACTGACGAGTCTTCTATGTTGGATGCGTTCATTCAGTTCTGGGCCAACCCCGAGAACACTCCGGACATCATCACAGGTTGGAATACTCGCCTCTTTGATATTCCTTACATGGTTGCCCGAATGCGTTTTCTTTTGGGAGATACCAAAACAAATCTGCTTTCTCCTTGGAAGAAGATCGATCAAAGAGAGATCGTCATTCAGGGAAGAGATCACACTATCTTCGAGATCAAAGGAATTCAACACTTGGATTACATGGATCTCTTCAAGAAGTTCACGCTGAATACTTACGGGAATCAAGAATCCTATTCCTTGAATCACATTGCGAATGTCGTTCTGGGTGAGAAGAAGTTGGACTATTCCGAAGTTGGTTCTCTTCGAGATCTTTACGATGCGGATTACCAAATGTTCGTTGACTACAATATCAAGGATGTTGAGTTGATTGAGAGAATGGAAGAGAAGTTGGGTTTGATTACTTTGGTTCTGACTATGGCGTATCTTGGTGGAGTCAACTATCAGGATACTCTGGGAACAACTGCGATCTGGGATTCGATTATCTTTCGTCGCCTGGCCCGAAGTAAAGTGGCGATCATGCCGTCTAACAACAATACCAAGTCGAGTAAGTTTCCAGGCGGTTTCGTCAAGGAGCCTCAAGTCGGTATGCACGATTGGGTCATGTCGTTTGATTTGAACTCTCTCTATCCCAATCTGATTATTCAGTACAACATGTCACCGGAGACTTTGGTTCGACAATCGTTTGTTCCCGATACTAATCCTGACAAAATTCTTTCCGAAGAGAAGGTCAATGTTCCAAACGACAATCTTGCGGTTGCGTGTAATGGTGCTACATTTCGTCGTGACAAGAAGGGAATCATTCCGGAGATCGTCGAGGAACTCTATGCTCGTCGTGTGACGATCAAGAAGGAGATGTTGGAGGAGAAGACAAAACTTGAGACTCTTTCCAACCTAAGTTCTTCTGAGTATTTTCGAACACAATCAAATGTCGCTCGTCTGGAGACTCTTCAGGTTGCGATCAAGATTCTGCTCAACTCACTTTACGGTGCCTTGGGGAATCAATACTTTCGTTACTTCGATATTCAGGTTGCGTCGGCAGTCACTCTTTCTGGCCAGACGGTTATTCGTTGGGGTGAGAAGACTGTCAATGATTACCTATCCAAAGTTCTGGGTGATGACAAGGATCGGGTGGTTGCGATTGATACTGATTCTCTTTACCTCAAT
>Ga0209535_1001975_pt1 | contig 13538 bp, 12 predicted proteins | sample LinPmetageLP28_FD_184041 | JGI IMG/M metagenome (GOLD analysis project Ga0209535, IMG submission 184041) | Marine viral communities from the Pacific Ocean - LP-28 (SPAdes) (version 2) | ecosystem: Environmental > Aquatic > Marine > Oceanic | place: Pacific Ocean | collected 2009-08-22 | reverse complement strand
CCTTTTGCTTTAGCCATTATGCTTTTCCCTTTTTCATTTTTTTCTTTTTAGGAATTATTCCTTTTGCCATTAAGATATCTTTTTTAGTAATTTTACCATCACCTGAGTGATCTGGAAATTTACTTTTCTTTTTAGCTTTTCCACCTTTCTTCATCATCATCATTCTTTTCATTCCGGGCATTATTTATTTATCTTTCCAGATTTTTTAGCTTTAGAACCAAATTTACCATATGATTCGTTAGCAGAATCTTTTAATTGTTTTGCAGTTCTTTTTTTCTTAACTCTCATAGCGATTGACTCATCTTTTCTATCTTTGTAACCCTGTTTTTTCTTTTTAGCAGAACCACCTTTTTTCATGCCAGTTGCTTCTCCATACGGAAATCTAACACCTGATCTTATTCCATTTTGTCTCATTTTTTTCCTCCGTTTTGTTTAAATATTTGTGTACCCTTTATACCATAAACGCTCGCCACGACAAGGATCCATAAATTAGTGAACCATTTTGGAAGCTCCGAAAACATCTCAAAGAACAATTTTACCTTGTCCATCGCTGTTGGGTCCTCACTTACGACTGCCCAAGCCAAAATTAACACTGGGGCCGACAAAATTAATAAAATAAATTCATCTTTATAATCATTTTGACGTGCTTCTAATAGTTTGCCTTGGTAAGCTTCTTTTCCTTCGGCCATACGAGATGCATGCATAAGCTGTGCATCTGACATAGCTATTTTCGTCTTCTGCTTGTTAGCATAAATTTTACTACCAGCAGAAACGGCTAGTTTAATTGCCGAGAACCACATTGATTAATACCAAGTAGCTTTTACAGGTTTTTTTTCAGCTCTAATCGCTTTTGTACCTCTAACTGTAACAGTCTGAGATGTAAAAGGATCCGTAGCTTTAATTTCTTTACCACCTCTAGCATAACCATCTTTATTTAAGTCAGCTGCTAGAAATTTTGAAATTTTTGGTTCTTTTTTCATAAAACTCCTTATTTTTTTCTTAGTTTTTTTAGTGTTATCGCAAAACGAGCTCTTTGTCCAAGCTTTCCTTTCTTTTTCGCTGCAGCTTTTAGTTTAGATGCAGGAATTTTTTTGCCTTTTTTAATTCCAAGTGATTTTCTTAATGCACCTGGCTTTTTTATTGCTTTTTTAATGTTTAATTTACTCATTAGTCGTCTCTTTTTAAACTATTTTGTAATAAAGTTTTTTCTAAAGAAGTTTGAGCCCTTAATTTAGCTAGTTTTTCATTTTGAGCAAGTCTTTCATCATCACTAGCTTGGTTCATAACTGCTTTTGTTCTATCAATCTGTATTCTAGCTTCTTCATAGTCTTTTCTACGTTGATTTTCTTGTGCTCTTAGGTCTAACTCTCTTTGTTTTATTTTTGTAAGTGGATCATTTTCCATTTGATCTGTTATTTCTTTTTCTTCTTTTAAAAATTCACCTGTCATGTCTGCAATTAACACAGCTTTTCTAGCTTCAAACTTTTCAGTAAACTGTTTCATCTGTTGTTGTATTTGTGGATCTTGCATAGCTTGTGGATTTTGTTGCATAGCAGTGATTTGTTGAATTTCTTGTGTAAATTCTACTTCAGTTTGTTCTTGAGCCATTAAAGAAATATGTTCAAAAATATTTTTTTCTAATGAAGCTAATATCATCGGATTATTTCTAGCTAAATTAGTTGCCATAAAATCTAAGTGTGCTTCCATGTGTGCTCTATGATCTTGTCCAGGGAAAGCTTGGAATGGTTTTGATCCCATCGCATCAATATGTTCTAACGCTGGATCTTTTGGTTGCGGTGGTTGTGGTGCAATCAATATCTTATCAATGTCTTTTACCCCTAACGCTTCATACATGTTTCTGTAAACATTATATGTATTATGTATTTGAGGATTAGACATTGCCAGTTGTAATTCAGTTTGCGCTAAAGATATTCTTTGAGCCTGTGAGAAAATATTTGGATCAGCAACTGGCAATATGTCAACTCTGTCATCAAAGTCCATGGCTTTGATTTGTTTCTGACCACCTACAACATCGTAAGGATATTCTGGTGGTAGATATGTAGCAAATACTTTTGCTAATAATTTAAATTCTTGTCTTAATGCTGCATAAATTCTTTTGTGAATTGCAGACATTGTTCTACTTCCTCTTTCAAGCAAGGCGACTGTCGTACCCACCGCGGCTTGCTGATTTCCCTCTCCTACCTGCATGTCGGCAATAGATGCAAATCTTTGCCCTGCTTGTACTACGACACCCATAAGCTGTAATAAAGTCTGAGAAGGCTCTTTGTATGGAAGCATCATAAACGAATCCCTAATGTTTCCTCCAGGAGCGTCTACGTCCCTAAATTCTCCGGGTTGAATTGATTGTGCATCATCCCTGATTCTAATTCCTCGTTGCTTAAATCCTGCAGGTAAATTTGATAATGTACCTGCATCTAGTAGTTGTCTTAGTGCAGCAGTAGCTGTTCTTGATAGTCCACCTATCATATGTATTAAACCGAAACCATAAAAACCTAGCCCTGGTAAAAATTTAAAATGTACAAAGTATTGTTTCTTTTTCTTTAAAGGATCCATTTGATCATAGTTTCTTCTTACAGATAAAATTTCTTGTGACCCTTCTTCTATAGTTACAATATAAGGTAATTTAATTCCTGTCTCTTCTCCTGTTTGTGGGTTTTTATCTTCAAAATTTTCTAGATCTAAATCCATGTGGAATTCTAAAAGAGTATGAATATTTTCGTCTCTTGTTTTTTGTTGACCCTCTAATTCTCTTTCTTTTCTTTCAAGAGCGTTTGTTTCTTCTTCTCCTGGTTCAGGAATTTCTATATCTCTGTAAAATCCCGACACTTGTTGTTTTCTTAAATCGTTTTGAGAAGTTTTAATTACGTGAACGATTGCTTCCGCATCGTCTAATGAGGTAGCCGAATACGGAACAACTAAATCGTCTGCAGGTACAAACTTAGAAACCGCTCTTCCAAGTAAGTCATCAAAATAAACTTTTTTAAATGTAGATCCTGCGAGTGGTAAATAAAAAAGCATGGAATCAAACTCAGGTTCGTATTCTTTCATTTGATCCATTAATTGATAATTCATAAATTCTTTAACTCTTTCGGCTTGTTGTTCTTTTTGCGGTGTAGTTGCACCTAGGATCTGAGTTCGTACTGGTCCGTTTGAAGGAAGTAGTTCTTTATAAGCTAAAGATTGAAACTGTGTAACAGCTTCAGCTAAAACTGGGTGTGTTGCACCGCTTGCTCCTTGGAATGGTTCGCTTCTCATATTATATTTAAAACCTAAAAGGTCTAACCCTGTTATGTAAGCTTGTTCCCAATCTTTTCTTGAATTTTTATAATCTTGGTATTTTTCTGTTAGGTCTGCACCAAGTTCACCTAATGCAGAGTCATCCATAAAATCTGCTAAGTTTGCAAAATGGTCTTCAGGCATTTCTGCCATTTGATTTTCTTCAAAGTTTATATCTACACTGCCGTCTTCGTTGGTTACAACATTAGTTGGACCAGCTACTTGGGGTTCAGGTAGTTGTTCTATTTCTTCTTGAGAGACTTCTATCGTCTCGTCTACGTTCGGTAGCGCTTTGTCTATTTCTGCCATTTATTTTCTCCAGTTTTTCTACTTTAACATTATTGTAATTAATATTCAAGCCTTGAGGTGTAGGACCGGCTTTTGGTGGTAAAAGATGCCATTTAGGGTATTTATTCGTCATAGGTGTACTTCTTCATTTCTTCTAAATCAAAATCATCTATAAATTCTTCTACATCTTTTAACTTGCCTTCTCCATCAGGTCTAGCTGTTGCTTCTTTGTAAGTCACGCCTCCGGTCTCAGGGTCTACTTCTATTTCCATTTCCATATCTTTTTCTAACATGTCACCTTCTTGATTTCTTTTTTTAATAGTTGTTTTATTACCTTGTTGTGTAACCACAAAATCATCTGCTTGATAAACATCTGCAAATTCGTCAGAGCTTTTACCTGTAAAGTATTTCATTCCGGTTTCTTCAGCTTTTAATTTAATTTTGGCAATAAGATCAGTTAAAAAAGCAGGAATACCATCAGCGCCTCTTTTAATTACTTCAGCTACTTTTGGTGCTTGAGTTCCAATATCAATAAATCTTCCAAGAATAGGTATGGATGCAAGTCCACCCATAATCTTCATAAATTTTCTTTTTTTAGGATCTTCTGGTCCATCTGCAAAACCTACACGGCCTCCTACAGCGAAACTTTCTTTTAAAGATTCTATTCCTTCTTTCCCTGGCAAAGGAGTGTTTTCTTTATAAGCTTTATCAAAAGCATCTGCAATACTACCCATGTAAGTTTCTTTTTCTCTCATGTCTAATAGTTCTTCTTCTGTTAAAGGACCTCTTTGGTCAAAGCCTATTGTTTTGTCAAACTCATCATAAATATCTTTTGCTATTAGGGTTAAACCCGTAGGAGTCATAACTCTAGGAGATTTTGCAATTAAATTTGCAACAGGTTTGAATTTTCTTAACATTGGATATTTGTCAACTAAAGTCTTTATACCCTGTAATCCTAAAACATTATTAATGAATCCTTTTGGAATTTTGTTTCCAGCTTGTTTATAAATCTCTGGTAAAAGTAATTCTGCTCCTGCAAGGGCCATGTTAGGATCTTCACTCATCATTTCATTAACAGCGAATCCCCCTGAAACCACAGGGGAACCCACAGTTTTAAAAGCATTCTTTAAAAAAGGTTTTCCATATCTACCTAAAAGAACAGCACTCCCTGCTATAGCAGGTGCATTTTCTCTAACAGAGTTTTCTTTTTCTAGATTTATTTGACCAGGTGATCCTTTTGGCAAAGTATTTTGTTTATCATCAGCTAAAGCAAGACCTGTGCCAGCTAAAGTAGCAAGAGTAGTAGCAAGTCCAATTTTTCCACCTTTTACGTTTGAACCAATATCAAGATTAATTTTTTTTCCAACTTCTTCAAATTTTTGAACTGGGTCTGGTAATTGTTTATATCCAATACCTTTAGTTTTAAAAGTTCCTTCAGGCACTACAGGCTGTAAAGTTATTTTTAATTCTTCTGCTTTTTTTAAAATATTAGGTATTTTAGAACTAGTTGGATTTTGTTCTATAAACTTTTCTGCTGTATTTTTAAAACCACCTTTTCTATTATGAGGTGCCATAATTAAATTTCTATTATAAGGTAAATTTTTCATTTTGCCTTTTTTGGCAAAATCTCTTTGGTGCTCTACTTCAAATATTCCTTTTTCTTCTAAATAATTTAAATTAGGTTTTATTTTAATAAGATCTCCTTGTTTACTAACTGTAGTAGATAAATCCTGCATTATTTTTTCATTTTTTAAAATTAAACTAGGGTTTTTTTTAATAGGAGTGTTATACTTATCTACAACTTTTCTTTGTTCTTTGTTTATTGCTTTTTCTCTTTTAGTCGGAACTACATCATCAATGCCAGCTCTATACTGAGTTTTATATTCTGCTATAGCTCTTTTATCTATTAATGATTTTTCAGGGTCAGCTTTACGAATCTCTCTTGCTCTTTTGTTAGTATTTCTTGTAAGTTTTTCGTTAAAACCTTCTATGTTTTCCCTAACATACTTTAAAGCTCTTTTTTGTTGAGGAGAAATACCGCCTCCTGATTCACGTTTTAAATAGTCTGGTTTATAGTTAACATCCTCAGCAGCTTTTGTATAATCTTCAATATACTGTTCATATGATACAGGATCTTTTGTATGTTTATTATATCTAATTTTATTTCTTAAATTAATTTTTAATTCTTTAAAATCTTTTCCATAAAGAAACTGAGCTGTGTCTTGCATTTTTTGAGTAAATGGTTTTATTTCTCCTGGTTGTGCAAACCCTTCTCTTGATCCTAGATTCTTGCCTTCAATTACACCACCACCTATCGCAAAGTTTTTTCTTTTGTAATATCCCCTCTCTGTAAGAGAGTCGATCATTTGGTTATATTGATTTATTGAGTTCATCTCTTGCCATAGAAACTTTTAAGTTGTTGCAACTTTTTCATAGCTTTGGCGATTTGTTCTGGGCTCTTATCTTTTACTTGTCTGCTTTTAGAAACCATTTTTTTTAAACTATTATTTAATTGTTTAGTTTGTTTATTTTTTAATAGTCTTAATAAATACTCGTGGCTTTTATCTTTTTTCGGTTTACCAAAATCAGGGTTAGAAGTTTCTAGCATAGAACCAAATTTAAAGCCTGCTCTTCCACCTGAAGCCATTAAAGAATTACCTGCTCCACTTCCTGCTTGACTTTTATATTTATTCATTTGTGCTTGTTGTTGATTCCACTGTTCTATACCTGCCCTTGCGTCATATCCTGGGCCATCTTGACTTGGATCATATGCAGGTGTGTTAGCCCTTTCTTCCATAATTGCATCTAGGTATTTTTTATCTAAAGCTACTAAGTCTTGAAAAGATTCATTACCTGTTAAAGTTACGCCAGATAAATAACCATCATCTATAGCTTCTTGAATATCAGATGCTAGTTTTGCTTGTGTTAAAGCTAACTTGTCATAAGATCCATCTGCTTTTATAAATTGATCTGGATTAATTCCTCTTTCTTTTAAAATCATAGATTGAGTATAAGGTTCTGCTCCAAACTGTTCAGTGTACCGTACTGCTGCATGTAAATCATCTTGCTGATCCATAGTCATACTTTCGTAATCACTCATAGAAACTCCAAATTTTGCAAGCATTGGATCTCCGCCCATTCCTGGTGGCATATTTTCCCCTGGTGCAGTAAAAGCCATTGGTCCCATATTATTTAATTGGTTTTCTACTTCGCTTCTTTTTTCTGGTGAAAGATCACCCATAAATTTTTCATATTGAAATGTATCCATGTTCATAATGTTATTTAGATCAATTGAACCGCTAGGAGTAGCTGATTGTTGAGGTGTACTTATATATTCTTCACCGCCAGGGTTGTTTGTACCAAAACCAGGGAGCGCGCCTTGCTCACTCATAGCTGGTGGTGTATAAGCTCCCGTGCCAGGGAATGGTGAGTCTATTGGTTTAGGTGAATTTGTAATAGGTGAAAGATTTGCTGGTTGTTTAGGTGCACCGCCTGGTGGTATCATCGGCATCTGAGTTATTGGTTTAGAAGATGTTCGGTTTCTTTCCTGAGCATCCCTTAACTGTTGGTTTCTTCTTTGTGCAATTTCTGCTTCTGTAAATCCTGGTATTCCGCCGTTATATAATTTCACACGCCCTCCTTTATTAAATGGCATAGCATTGGTATTACTACCTATTAAGTTGTTTGACAAGGCTGTTTCTGGTAATTCTTCTTGTGAACTCCCTATCCCTATTTTTTCTTTAGCATATTCTACAGCTTTCTTTTTAGCATATTGTTTAGCTGCAGTTGTTATAGCTTGTTCAATTCCACCAGATAAACCTCCTGAAGCAACAAAAAGACCAGCTTTTATCAAATTAGCTAAAGTAAATATTTTTCCTCTACTATCTTTACCAACAGTTGCGTTAGCATTTGCATTTATAAATTGACTATATTGAGAAGGATCGGAAGTATCCACAGTTTTAGCTGCTTCACTTATTTTACTAATAGTTTCCGTTTCTGGAAAGTAGTCTGCTCCTCCACCTTCTTCTTGTTCTTTTTTAGCTGCTTCCGCTTCTGCCGCTTCCGCTTCTTCTCTTTTCTTTTTCTCTAAGAAAGTTTCGCTATCGTCACCTTCATAACCTGGAGGTGCTTTTTGAGATCCTTCTCCTTCTTCTGTATAACCAGGGCCGGTGCCTCTTGGATCTTCCCCTGTGTATCCTCCACCTAGATCATATTTAAAGTTTCCACTTTCTTGACCTTTACTTACTAAATCTCTAATACCCAATAATTTTTTATAGTCCTCATCTTGAAAAGTAAGACTACCTTCAAAACCAGTTCCTTTTCTCCAAGAATCAAAACCTACAGGAGTACCACTAGTAAGACCTGCTAAATATTTTTCATATCCAGCAATAGCTTCTTTACCTGTTCCTCCTCTAGGGTCTTCCCATCCTTTTAAACCACTAAGGTAAGATTTATCTAATTGATATTGATTTTGACCTTCTTCATTAGTTAAGTCGTAAAGAAGTTGATCTGTAGAGTATTGAGAAGTTCCTTTTCTCCATTCATCAAAACTTGTAAAAGGTGTTGTACTTCTATCTACTCCCGCTAAATAATTTTTATATGCAGCGATTGCTTCTGCTCCTGAAGCTGCACCTATTGGCATTCCTGGATCAAAAGGTTTAGTAGAACCTCCCCCACCGGTATAATTTCCACCGCCACCACCGCCACTATTTGGTGGGTAATAAAGAGGTGGTGCTGACCCTGATCCTCCTCCTCCTCCTGTATTTCCTCCACCAGTGTTTCCTCCGCCGCCTCCGCCTCCGCTTGGTGGTGGAGTAGGTGTTGTAGTTGGTGGAGTAGGTGTTGTAGTTGGTGGATTAAAAGTCGGAAAAGTAACTACGGGATTATTTCCTGGTCCTGGTCTAAATGCAGTACCTGATGTTTGTTGTCTTGCTAAATAATCTTGATAAGATTGATTAGCTCTTTGTTGCCTTTGTCCCGTTGTAAATGCTCCACCGATATTGGCTTGAACTCTTGGAATTATTTTTTCTCTAAAAAAATTATTTAACTCTGGAAACTTGTTTGAAGCAATTAGCTCTCGGTATCTTTTTTCCCTCGTCGCTTGCTTCTCGTCTCTCGCAGCGAGCTTCTTGGAGCTAGCGTCCTCGAATACTTTTGTAAATTCTTTATCTAATGTTATTGTGTTAAATCCGCCTTCAGAGTTTTTAGTTCTAGTTACATTTTTAATGGTATCTAAAATTTCATCGGGGCCTTTGCCCTTTTCCATCATCTTAAATGCTTCGTCAATTGTTGCTAGCACTTCTGCTTTTCTTTGCATGTTATCATCAATTAAAATTTTATCTAACAGATCATCAGTGATGCCTGGGTATTTTTGTTTTAGTTCTAGTCGCTCTACCATTTTAGGAGCTAGAGATTTTGCTACATCCCTTTCACTACCTAAATCAAATGAAGAAAGTTCTTCAACCTCATCTACTGTCATTAATCTTTTGTCACCAGACATTTCCATTTCATCAAGTTTGTTTTGTAAAAATTTTTTTCTAGCTGGAGACTTGTCCCCTGCTACTGGATCTAGGTTTCCTTTTTTGTATTCTAAAAACATATCAGCTTCGTAATTTTTTTGTTCTTTTAAAATTCTTTGAGCATCCCCTACAGTGCCATCAAAGTTATAGGCTTCTAGTTGATCGGCACCACCTACTTCATCTAAGAAGTTTTGGTACTCATCATCATCTAACATTCTTTTATCATTTAATCTTTTGTCAGCTTTTTTAAACATCTCTCGCTCTAAAGTTTTTGAAGGGATAGGTGCTTTGTCTGCAGTTGTGATTGCATCCTCACCAAACTTAGCCATAACTTTACCAATAGCACCTTTTAAAGATTCTAATCCTGATACTATTTTACCAACCTTAGGTATTTTTTTAATTAGTTTTTTAGGATTATCATTTCCATCAGCGTAACCGAGTCTATTGATTCCACCCATGCTATTTTTCTTTCTGTCAATTACATCAAACTCATCTAAAGTTTTTGCATAATCTGCATCATCTTTTGCTTTCTTTAAAATTTCTTGTGTTTCTTTTATAATTGAATCATATTCTCCTGCGCCCTCTAATTTAACTTTTATTTCAGGCATATCTCTTCTAAATATTTCTTCGTAGTTTTTAAATGATGTACCTTCTTTTAATGAATCAGCCATATCATCTGCAGCCTGTAAAGCATCCTCTCCATAGTATCTTCTAAATACATCTATTGGATCATCTTCCATCATTGGAGAATATTCTTTTACCCTAAATGCATCTGTCTCATTTACTTTTAAATTACCTGCTTCCATTTCACTTCTTAAAAATTGTCTTATAGCTGTTCTTAAATTACCTTCTGCATACATACTACCACCAGGTAATCTATAGTTTGGGTTTTCTTTTTGATAAGGCATGTCTGGAGTTCTAAAAGGTTTGGTTTTATCTTTAGAACCCGTAGATCTTCTAAAACCAGTTGCAGCATCAAGTGCATCTTCGAGCGTAGTTAAAGATGATTTTTTACTTTCATCTAAAGTTTTTTTTAAATTTTTTGCTTTTTCTTCTAATTCTTTCATTAATGATGATAGTCCTTTTTCTTCGACTACATCACCTTTCATAATGTCTTTAGTTCTTTTTTCTGTAACTGCTGAAGCTTGTCCTTTTTTAAAAGTATCTTTAATTTGATCTATAAAACCTAAATCTATTTCTCCAAATTCTTGTTTAGCAAACTGAAGCAACTCATCTAAACTTTTTATTTCTCCTCTCTTAACCATGTTAAAAGCAGAAATTAAAAATTTGATACCTGCGCCTGTGCCTGTGATTTTACTCATTAGTAATATGTCCTTTGTCTTTTTGGTAATTCTTCGTCCTTATAATCTTCGGGGTGTATTAAAAAACCACCCTGACGAAATCGCATGAGTGCCTGAGTCATTGAGTCAACTAGGTCATCATGATCGCCGAAAGGAAAAGCTGCACATTCTTCAATAACTTCTTGTGCAAAATCTTTTTCTTTAGGAGCGTATATCATACCAGATTCGAACAAAGGTGCAACCGCGTTTACACGAGTATGTTTATCGTTTCCTTTTGATGGAGTGAAATTTACTACTGGGATACCCATATTTCTAAGCTCATACGTCAGAGGAAGACCGCTGGCTTTAGCTTCAACAATTACAGATTCAGGTTGCCAGTAATCATATTGTTCTTTTGCAAGTCGTCTAAGTTCGGGAAACTCGTATCTATCTTTTATAGCGTCCAATAATATTAAACTAAATGGAGAGTCTTCATCTTTTTTAAACACACCCCAAGTAGTAATAGCACTATAATCAGCTGTTTGTTTTTTCATAAAAGCTGTGTCATAACTTTGTATGACATGCTCTAGTTTAGGAATATAATCTTTGTCCCAATCTATCCACCACTCTCTTTTGATAATAGCTCCTTCCTCTGAAGTAGGGTTCTGCATATACTGAGCATTCCATTTAGATAAGGGTATAGAAGCTTTAACTGCTTCCAAATCTTTAATATTCCAGTACTCAGGCCATACGGGTTTTTTAGTAGGTAAGATTGCAGGGAATTCTATAACTTCCCAATTGTCTGCTTTAGTTTCTTTTTGTGCTTTCATTAATCTACCTGTTAAATCTTTTTCATTCCAACGGGTCATAACTACAACAATAGAACCACCTGGTTGAAGACGTTGACGTGGTCCTGATGTATACCACTCGTAAGTCCTATCCAAGGCTACTCGATTCATAGCATCTTGTTCTGTGTGTGGATCATCAATTATTAATAGATCTGCACCCCGTCCAGTAATGGCTGAACCTACACCGGCAGCATAATATTCTCCACCTTGTTCTGTTTCCCATTTACCAGCAGCTTGAGAGTCAGGGTTAAGTCTGGTTTTAAACACTTGTTTATATTCTGGTGAGTCCATAAGAGTCTTAGCCTTACGTCCAAATCTTACAGATAATTCTGTAGTGTTAGTTGATTGAATAATTTTTAGTTTAGGATTACGACCTACCATCCATGCGGGTAGCAAGAACGAAGCGAACTCAGACTTAGTGTGTCTAGGCGGCATATTTATTATAAGTCGTTTTATTTTACCTTCTGCCAGTTGATTAAACTTGTTAGCAATTTTTTGATGGTGTTTACCTTCTATGAAGTCAGGCCACATATGTTTTACAAAAGACATAAAATCACTTTGTATTTTAGATTCTTTTTTCTTTTCGTGGAATTTTAAAAAAGTTTTAATAAACTCTTTTTTTACGTCAGAAGGTAATTTCTCTATTTCTTTAAAGTCAATATCCATTATGAAAAAATTTTTTATAATTTTTTTGCATCTTTTTTTCAGATGTTAAAATGAATTTAACAGCTTTAAATGTCTGAATCAAGCTTTATAGGTCAAAGTAGTGGGACCCCTTTTATGCTTAGGGGTGGTCGGGTCTGTGTATATGTAAATGTAATTGTATGTTTGGCCTGGTACCTCTATCGGTACCAGGCAAGAAAGGTTACGCCCAAGTATTGAGCGCGTCTTTTTGTATAACCATTGCAGGCCCTACAACAAAGTCATCGTAGCCAAATGCATACTTGTCTTTTGTAAAGTGTGATCTCCACAATGCAGTTGCCTCTGGGTTTAATGGTAGTCCCATTAACTTACCCTCTTCATTAAGTAATAATAAATCTCCATTAGGAAACTGAACAACCTCAACCATACCACCAACAAACTTAGACACAGCCTTATAATCTGGCTCATTCTTTTTGTCTGTGATTAGTTTAAATTGTTCTGCTGTTGTGTTTGCTTGTACTTGTTCTGTCATATATACCTTTCTGTTATAGGATTATCCTAGTCTAGTTCGGTCCTATTGTCAACCTTCTCAATAGAATAACTTGCACCCCAACGATCATCATTCTCAACCTTGGCATAACCTTGGCTCTCGCGTCTATGTCTGATAAACTCAATCGGTCGACCTTGTTCTATATTAGTCATGTTAATATTTAACCACTCATGTTTACAACCTTGGCTACAGAAATATTTATCCGAGCCACTCGGTTCCCAACCCCATTGATTAGGTGCTTGGTCCAATGTTGCATATGCATACTTTCCACGCAACACACCACGAGATTTTAAAAACCTATCATTAGTAGTTCTAGTATGGCAATATGGTCCTTGGCAAAAATGTTTATTTGGCATTAATACCTCACAGTCCAAGATTTCTTGGCAGTTCTATATCCCTCTTGATCTATGTCAAAGTAAGTATATAAAGCCTCGCCAATCTTAGAAGTCCAATATCTTGATTTGTCATCATGCTTACCTCGTCTTGTTATATGCTTTTGATCTTTGTTTGAGTAGAATGTTATCTTAAATGTTTTGTCTTTTATCATGTTTTATACCTTTCTATTTATATAGGACTATCCTAGTTTAGATAGCCCTATAAGTCAAACTTTAATTTAAACTTTCTTCATATTGTTTTCTTGCCAATATTTTTGCCTCTCTTGTGTTAGCTGATTGTTTGTTCTTCATGCCTTTAATCATACTTGCTAGATTACTTGGATTGTAGATTGTTAGACCTGTTGAGTTGGTTCTAATTAATTCTGCCTCATCAACTTGTATTCCAAGTTCAGTAGCCAACTCAATACCCTCGCTAAGATATCTATATGCTTTCAATCCAATCTTTAATTGATCGCATTGTTTTTGAATTGTATCAATCCATGTTTGGTGTTTAGATACAACATTAGCTTTTGCAATTCGCCAATTCTCAAATTGAGTGTACTCATCTTTGGTACATGCTATTGCTCTTGATCTACAATAAGATGTTCCAATGACATCAAGATAGTATGGGTCATCAAATGTTTTAGTCATGCCATTATTATCTTCACTATTGTGTCTACCACCATATCCCAATGCTTTAGTACACTCATCAACATGTTTAGTCTTATGTGGATTATCTT
>Ga0209535_1001974_pt1 | contig 13540 bp, 16 predicted proteins | sample LinPmetageLP28_FD_184041 | JGI IMG/M metagenome (GOLD analysis project Ga0209535, IMG submission 184041) | Marine viral communities from the Pacific Ocean - LP-28 (SPAdes) (version 2) | ecosystem: Environmental > Aquatic > Marine > Oceanic | place: Pacific Ocean | collected 2009-08-22 | reverse complement strand
TCGTTACTACCATTAGCCATAAAGTCTGATACATCTACCGATATAGCATCTGCTGCTACATCAATACCAGTACCTGCTCCAATGTTTAGAGTTGCTGCACCTGAAGTAGCACCGCCAGTTAATCCTGTACCTGCTACTACCGCTGTTATATCTCCAGTGGCTGCGTCAGGAGCTGAACCAACTTCAATCATAGCATTACCATCACGTATGTATAGTTTATCATTCGTGTAATCATATGCTAATTCATACTGAACAAAGTCGGTATAATCAGGTGTTCCAGACCCACGTCTGACTAATATAGTATTGTCAACTGCCATTTAATTCCTTTATTAGTATGTGCCGCCATCAATAGTAGCACTAGTTACTGAACTTGCAGTAAGTGCTCCCATCTTCAATGCAGCTAATGTTCCAGAAAATACTTCACTACTATTTGTAGCGTCAGTCATTAATGTAAACTTTCCTTCTGAATCATCCCAACCCATAAATCCAAGTTTAGCACTTCCAGAATAATATCTAAATTCTACACCTCTATCTTTATTATCGTCACTACCTGGTGCTGTGTCTCCACCAAGCGTCATAATAGGGTCATCTAGTGTTGTAGTTGTTGAATTAACAGTAGTTGTAGTTCCATTTACAGTTAGGTTTCCACCTACTGTTAATGTACCACCAGTTGAAACATTACCTGGTAATGTTAAATTGTGTGCTAGTTTAGCAGCTGTAATAGAATCATTTACTACTTGAGCTGTATCTACTGCATTGTCAGCTAACTTTGCATTTGTTACAGCATCCGCTGCAATCTTAGCAGTTGTTACTGCAGCTGAATCAATCTTAGCTGCTGTTACAGAACTACTTGCTAGTTCAGCAGCAACAATACCACTGTCTTTAATAGTTACAAAACCATTTCCTGTTACAGCAAAATTATCACTACTAAATTGTGCCTTACCTTTTGTTCCTGAATCACTTGCTGCAGCTGTTGCTACAGGTACTGCTGCTAATATAGTAGATTGAAAATCTGTTACATCAGCACTATTTCCACTTGTTTTTGAACCTACATATAGTTTTGCACCAGAGCCGTTATTGTTATTAACAGCTAACTCACCAAACGCTAAACTCGTTGGTGCACTTGTACTATTGTAAGCATTTTTTTTAATCGTTATTGTATTAGCCATTAATATGCTCCTCCGTTTATGTCCTCATTTTGTAAAAGAACATCTGCGTCTTTTACACTAATTGTTGTTTGACCTGAACTTGTACTTGTTTCAATACCAGTGCCTGCAACTATATCTGCAGAAAAATTATCAGCACTAGTAATATCAATATTTTGCGTACCATTATCAGTTTTAAATTTGTTATCTTCATAAAATACTATTTTAGTATATACATCTTTAATTCTATTTGGTTTTGTTAAGCTACCACCCATTATGCATTTACTCCTTTATCGTCATAATTTACATTACTTAAAGTAGGTTTATCTGTATAGGTTACATTTTTTAATGTTGCTTTATCAACATAAGTAACATTATTTAAAGAAGGTTTATCTGTATAGATATCTGGTTTTAATGTACCTTTGTCAGTAAAATTAGTATTAAGTAATGATTCTTTATCACTAAACAATGACTCTATATCATCATTGAAAGAATCGTTAATATTTATTTCACTATTTACAACATTAAAATATTGCAATCCAAACTCTCCATCTTTCCAATTATTAGCCATTAATAACTCGATTGTCTTATGTGTCTCATTCCAGATATACGTCCTCTATTAGCAAACATCTTACCTTCTTTAATTCCTTTTTCAAATTTTCTTTCAAAATATGGTGCCATTTGTATCATTTCAGGTTTATACTCATATCCTTTTTGTATAACTTTGTCTACTAAATACTGATGAAATTGTACAGGTAATTCACTTACTTCGTCCATTGCACTTGCTGCAGCGTTCAATGTATTAAAGTGGTCTGCTTTTTTATAATAAAATAATGTAACAGTTTGTGCAGAATCTAAACTACTATACATATTTAATTCACTAGCTAATGGGTCATATAATGCCAACCCTATTGAATCTCTTTCAATCCAATATACATTTTCTTTTAATGAACGATTATATAATCTTGAATAACTGTTAGACATTATCTAAATCCCTATAGTTTGGTCTACCTTGTAGACGTTTTATTGTTTTTGCATTACCATCTTCATCTGTTAAATCAACTGATTTTATTTCTAATATAGAATCTTTTAATCCATAATAACGTTGATTAGCTATTGTAGAAAATTGTGTAGCTTCTTCTAACAATAATGTTCTAGAACTAAACTCGTCTTGTGCATCATTCAACATAATAATAATTTCATTTGAACTAAGTTCTGGATGATGTTTTTTAATTTGGTCTATCATCTGTTGCAACTTCACGTTGAACCTCCCTTTGTGGTATATATGGTTGTAAAAATTGTGCTAAATCTCCAGACACTATTGCATACTGGTCTTTTAACCAATTATAATCTTGTGTTACTTCTTGCAAGCTTAACGTATAGTCTTGTATTGCTTTGTTTACATCTGCTTGATACTTTGCAATATCAGCATTGTATTTAGCTAAATTTGCTTCATTCTTTGCCATTATTGATTGCATTGTTTGTACTGCATTCTGTATAAGTCTTTGTGATTTTTCTGCATGATTTCTTACATTTACATCTGTTGTCATTTGTGCTGTAGCTTGTGCTGCAGCTAAATCATTCTGTGCATCTGCAATATTAGCTTGCAAATCTCTTTGTGCTTTATCTAGTTGTGCTTGTACATATACTTGATATTGTGAATTTTGTGCGTTAAACTCACTTAATTCGTCTTGCATTTGTACATTAAAACTTGATAACTCTGTGCCTCTTAGTAACTCAGCTTTTTGTATCTCTCTTTGAACATTAGTTTGGTGTTCAGTTACTTTTTGATTAATAAGTGCTTGGTATTTATTTAACTCAGAATTAAATCCTGCTATTTTAGATTCATTGTCTGCAGCTATTGTTTGCATATTTTGTATAGCATTTTGTATTAATCTTTGTGATTTTTCTGCAATATTTTTACTTTCTTTATCTTGAGCTAATTGTGCATCATTTTGTGCTTCTGATAAATCATTTTGAGCATTAGATATACTTGCTTGTAAATCACGTTGGACTTTATCTAAAGCAGATTGATTATCACCTCTAAATTTTTCAAGATTAGAATTAAATACAGTGCTTTGATTTTGTATATCTAATTGATATTGCTCTAATTGAGTTGCCCTTGTTTGTTGCCATATTTGTATATCTTTAGTAGTATTTTGTTGATACTGTTCAACTTGCTTGTTTATATCTGTTTGATATTGTTGCAATTCTGCTGAATATTTTTGTAATTTTTGTGCAGATTCTGTAGATTCTACATCAGATTGTCTTATTACTTTTTGTACACCTGCTTGATGCTCAGCCATTTTTTCATTAAATTCGTTAGCTTGATTTTGTACATCAGATTGATATTTTGTAATGTCTGTTCTAACTTTGTCTAATGCTAATCTTGCTAACTCTACATCCTCTAAAGTTAAATAATCATCAACACCTAAATCACCTGGTGTTGTGTAATCTATACTTAATGATGGCGGTGCATAAGCTGGAGCACTTGGCATATTACCTACAGTAACATCAGTTACTGTTGGTGCATTTGGAGCACTACCGCTTATTGTCAAATTTGAAATTTGTGGAACATTAGCTAGATTACCAGATATGCTAGGTGCACTATATGAAGGTGCACTACCAACTCCAGCAGCTCCTGTTGATGATACTCCCGTATTAAAACCAGTTGCAACAGTTCCTATAGCACCAACGTCGGTACTGCTTGGTCCAGAATAAGTTACTGCATTAATACCAGTTGCACTAGGTGGATTTATACCACTAAAGGTTAATGCACTAACAGTATTGCTTGGGTCAAATACAGTAAGATTGTAATTTGCAAGTTTGTTATATGCAGGAGGGCTACCTAAATTAATAGTAGCAGATGCTGATACTGCTTCACTATTAGTTACAGATGCTGCACTTGCTGTACCTACATCAGTATTACTAGGACCAGAGTAAGTTACATTTGTAATTACACCACTACCAGAGGGTGCTGAAATACTGCTAAGTCCTGTACTTAAGCCTACTAATGTTGTATTTTTAACATTCAAAAACTTTCTAAGCATTTGTTGAGAAGTGTATAAAACTACACCTCTATTTAATTCAGTTGGAAAATTAGATATAGAAGTTTCTCCTACTGCTACGGAATTATCTGGAGTTATGTGTTTTACTAAAGCACTTTGTCCACTAGCAGGAGTAGGTATTACATTTAATGTTGCATTACTTATATACCATTTTGGGTCAAACTTGCTAGTATAATAAATACTATTTGTGTCTGTATAGTCTCCTGCTTTTGAAGAAGAAATTTGTAAAGCTTCCCTATTACGAGAACCATCGTTTCTAGTAACACTAATAATTTTTAATGCACTAGAAGTATTCATAGTTGTAGGAGAGTTATTAAGAGTAGTGCTGCTTGTTAATTTATCAGCCATATCTTTATTGTTCATTACATACTTAGTAATAAACTTTACACCCTCTACTAAATAACTATTAGCTTCTGCAGTATAACTACTAATACTTCCTGTTATTGCTTCTATATTTGTTTGAAAACTCATCTTTCTCCTTTAAAATTCTTTGGGGGAGTATATTGCAACTCCCCCTCATTTATTTAACTATTAGTTAAATTTAAGCACAGCATGAGTTTCTGGTAAAGAAATTTCTAGACCTGCTTCTGTAAGAATCATGTCTTTTCTTCCGTCTACGTCATTTGCTTGTACATTAGTCATAATTTGTGTGTCTCTTGACTCACCGTTTCCAACTAATGGTCTATATGATACATTGTCCATATCGATTGCTACCGCATGGTTAGCCCATGGTCCTCTTAGTAGAGGTTCCATAACGAAGTTCAATTTACCATATAAAGTGTCTATTGAAGTAACAGGTACACCTTCAAAGGTTCCTGCATTCTTCTCTAAACCTACTCTGTATCCACTATTAGATGACATAGCATTTCCTAAGAAAGACTGTCCACCTAATTTGTTAAGCCAGTTCATAATTGAACGTGAAGCCAATACAAGTTTATTACCACCTGCAGCTGACTCTGGGTCAAATATATCTGACATAGCGTCTACAAAAGTATCATATCCTGAGTTTGCATAAGTAAACTGTTTAATGTTACCATATGACTCAGTGTAAGGTAAGATACCCCATGTTTTACGTGTTGGTCCTGCAGCAGCTGATTCATCAGAAGCTCCGTATCCAAATAGTAAAGCATTTTCGATATCCATTTTGTGTTCCATTAGTTTCTCTTGATACACTCTCATGTACTCATTTGCGTCACCTCTGTAGCGTGTTGCTAAAGAAGTACCAGAAAATAGAGGTACACTAGTTTTAAAGATTTGGCAATAGCCTTCTCTTGAATAAAACTCATCTCTCCATCCGTCTGGTGATGTTCCACCCTCAGCGTGAGCTGAACCGATGATTTGTGCTTCTGCATTATCTGCAATAGCAATCACAGTATTTGCTGCTACGTCAGTAATAACAATAGCTCCACCTGCTTGGGTTTCACTTAATGCTGCATCTAAACTGCCTTGTGTAGCTGTAGGTACTCTAGTAGCACCTAAGAAATCAGCACTAAGACCTGTATCTGCTGAGTTATGAGCTACAGCTTTTATACGATAATAAAGTACTATCGGTGTAGCTGAGCCACCACTTAGTGTTTCAGTTCCTTGAACTGCAAATGTTTGTCCAACAGTTGCAAATTCCATTTTAGCACCTACTCCATCTTTTCTTCCAGTTCTATCATAATCAACATCGAAGTTCTTATCAGCTAATTCCATAGCTGCTACTGAACCTGCTGTTGAACCATTCAATACTGTAAGAGCTGCTTTCTTTTTAAAGTTTCTACGTTGCCATTGATGTCTTTTTTCAAGAAACTTGAATACAGGGTCATCGGTTGGTTTTTTAGCAACCTTAGAAAGATATGCAAAGAATGGAGAAGAAGCTGGGTTTAACTCGGCAACTCTTTCGCCAAAGTTAAACACTCTTCTAATATCATTAATGCTTAAATCCTGAGGAGCAGCACTAATGTTTTGTGAATATATGTTCGCCATAATAATCTCCTAATATAGTTTAAAAAATGTTACGCTTTTTAAAATCTCCAAGCATAGCATCCATCATTTTATCTTCTACTTGTTGTGTTGGCGACTGGTCACTAGCTCCTGGCTGTACTCCGATAGGTTTAGGTATACTTAGTCTTTCATTACGTTGATTCATCACTGCAGCTTTCTGTTGAGCTTTTGGGGTTACTTGTGTAACCTGATTTGAACCACTGTTCATTTTCAACTGGTGAAGTTGCACCAAGTTATCTAACGATAATGAATCTGGTGATGACATTTGTGCAACAAAATCATTAGCTTGTTCAGGAGTATAGTTGTAATTAGACTGTAAGTCTCTTAACACCTTTTGGTCTCTTGAAATAGCATCTTGTTCTTGTTGTGCTTTTGTCATCTTTTGCAAAACTCTTTCATTAGAATTTGCTACATACTCTGACATAGATTCTAAATATGACTCTTGCTTAACTAAGTACTTCGCTGATGCACTATCAGGTTCAGTCAAAGCTTCAGAACGGTCGAAGTCAACAGGTTTTAAAGGCTTAACAGGTTTTTCTAAAACTGTTTCCTTTTCAACTGGAGCAACTTCTGTAGAACTATTCACTTTTGACATAACATCTGCCATTTGTGACTTTAACATATCTACTTCTGTAGCTCTTTTATCTGCTTGACTTTGCCAGTATTGAAACTGGTCAGGGTCGTTCTTTGGTTCCGCAGTAATCTGAGTCTCAGTTGTTTTACTTTCAACTACTTCTTGGCTTACAGGGGCTACCTGTTCTTGAGCTTGTCCAAATATTTCGTTAAAAATATCACCTGAATCAGTTGTCGGCTCAGTCGTTAGGCCTTCCACTGCTTGCTCATTTACTACGTCTATTGTTTTTTCTTCCATTGTATATCAATCTCCTCGTTAACTCTCTGACTCATTCATAGGTTCAAAAGCATCAAGCTCTTGTACATCTTCCTCTTTAATATCAGAGTTCATTAACTGTTGTTTAGCATCGTTCAACCTTGCTTTATAAAGCGTGGTTGCCATATCAGCACGATTAGAAACTTTATCTAAATCTCCACTGAATTTTTGTACTTCTAAACGCTTCTTAGCGTGAATTTCTTCACGTGAAGCAGTTTGTAGGTCTCCTTTGACCTTCTTCAATTCTTCTTCCATAGCCATCATTTGCTGTTGCATTTGTTTCATCTGTCCACTTCTTTCTAATACGCCATCTACATCTATTAGTTCTGACTTTTTTAATACTTCTGTTTGGTCTATTAATCCCATCTTATACATTTCCATGTATGTATTTAATAATGCCATTCTATTTGTAGGTAACGTAGAACCCGAAACTACAACTATGTCATACTTTCCTACGCCAATGTCATGAAATCTAGAAACATCACCATTATCCATTTCTTTATAAAAATTAAATCTTTCTTCTTTTTCATTACCATTCGGTTGTATCAATCTAATTACTTTTTCTTCTGTATATAATTGTTGAATTAAAGGTATAGCAACTTTAGCTGCTTGATTTAACATACCTTCTATGTCATCACGTCTTGATTTAATACGTCTTTGTCCAAATTCATCTACTACTAATGTACCTCTATAAGTAGAAGGTGCAGATTTGCTACTACCTTGCATAAGTTCAAAAATACCAAAGCCGTATTCTAAGTCGTATTTAGCGTCAGCTTCATTTTTATACAACTCATTAGGTAGTGGTACAGGACCAGCTACTATCGGTGCACCTAGTTCAGCATCGAACTCTATAACACTGGTTCCTGCTTTACTCCACTCTTGTTCGATTTGATTTAAGTCTGCTGAACCACGAGGTATTAAAAGTTTTACATTTGTACTTGTACTTGCGTGTGCAATAATTAATGAACGTATTTTATTAATGTATTCTTGTAACGGTCTATAAAGTCTTACGTCTGACTCTGGATATGGATTTCTATGATGTACATTCATTAAAGTAATAATTGGGTAATCTTCTGTAGGTAATAAACGTTCATAAAGCATCTTGTCTCCAACACTTACTACTAATTTTACTCTACATTCTTCAATTTCATTAGATACAATATCTCCAGTGCCTATTAATTCTTCAACCGTCATAGGAATAAGTATTGTTGTACTACCTGGTATTGAATTTTCATCTTCCTCACCTGGAACTCTAATTGGTTGTTGTTGCACGGGTTGACCCATAGCATCAAATTCAGGTTCAGGCATTTCATAGTGAAATATCATACCTATATCTTCTATAATTTCAAACATTTCTTCTACAGACTCTTCTTCAAACAAAATAATTTCTTCATCTTTAATTGTTTTAACCTTCATGTAATACTTCATTGCATACTGTTTATATTCGTTGTCATCTAATAAATGCTCAGATTGTGAAAAAGGTTCATAACAATTATAATAAGAATGTCTTTCTTTTGTATATCTTTCAATGTATTGTTTTCTATTATGTACAGTTTCTGTTCCATCAGTAGAAAATAATTGACCTTCCGTAGCAGCTAAATTAGTAACAGGATAATCATCTGATTCGTCTGGGTTCATAGAAGATTGTTCTATTATATCTGTAAATTCTGGATAAACTTGCATTGCTTGTTCATCGGTCATATATGATGTTACTAATATATGAGCAGCATCACGTGCGTAAGAATCTTTTGCATTAGGGTCAATATATACATCTAAGGGATTTATAGACTTTATATAAACTTCACCTTTACCCATGTCAGCATCTGGGTCTTGATAGACTTGAAAAACACCCATACCACCAACATAATAATCGTCGATAGTTTTCTTTAGCTCTTCGTCCCCACAAGATATTTGCCATATATATTGAAACAAATCAGAAAAAACTTTAGCAGTATCTCTGTCTGAGTCTTCTCTACCAGTACTACGAAATTGAGGCGAGTTATAAGTTAAAAGAGATTTAGCTGTTTCAACTATAGGGTGTATTCTGTTTACTACTATAGGTGCTTGCCCACGTGCTTCTAAGGTGTCACGTTCTTCGTTTGTCCATTGTGCACCAGCTCTAAACTCTACAGACTCTTGAAATTTTTGTGCCCATAATTCTCTTGCACTTTTATAATCATGAAATAATTCTCTAGTAAGTTGAACATCTTCTGATATTTCTACTTCGTTTATGTCTCCAGTCTTATAATCAAAAACAAATCCTAAATCATCTTTGCTTTGACTTCTAGTGCTTTGAGTTCTTTTTTGAATCTTTTTTGGCATTTATTTGTTTATAACCCTTCGGTATCTCAACCTTGTCTAATCTATCTAGTTTTTTAATAAATTCATTAAAATCTAAATAATACTTGTTTTTATCCATAAAAGTGTTATAGCGAAATTACGTAAATTTTTTCTTGTTTGTCAAGGATTATTATAGTAATTTCCAAGATTTAGATGATTTCCTAGTAAACCAACCGTCTTTCTCTTCTTTTTCTACTTCTTGATGAGCAGGTCTATAACAATTTTTGTTAGCATAAAAGAATCCATCAAGCAAATCATCATGTTTTCCACGTGGATATAACAGCAATTCATCTTTAAATGCCTGCATATTAGACTGTATATATACTTTTTTATTAGCAAAAATAGGTTGTAAACTTTCTAATCTATAGTTTTTAGAAGTTCTAGGATTTTCTTTTATCTCTAGTCCAGGAATAAACATACCCATTTGTTCTGCTTGTTCTTTAATATACTGACGTAGCATTTCTTGATAACCTACTGACTCTATACGAGTCTTAGTGCTTTTATATTGTTTAAAATTATTTATAATAGCATCAGCCAAATCTAACGGGGTAGCTCTTTTTCTAAAGTATGGAAGAATAAACCTATTAAAATCTTTATCTACAGCAATATTAAATATTACAGAAAAGTCAGCACCTTTCTTCGTACTAGATGCAGGGTCGACTCCTGTAAAAATATTTACAGGTCTCCTCTCGTCTACTTCCTCACCATTCAGGTTCGTCAGAACGAGAGTTGACAACCCTTGCTCATCTTTTTCGACAAACCCTTCCCAGGCTTGAAAGTCATCTTTCCTAAACAAGTTATCTTCATCACCAACAATCTGACACAGGTATTCCCTGTAAAATACAGAAAGTCGATTAATACTTTCTAATTCTTCTTTCTTTTGTATAAGCTTGTCGATACCCCACACCTCGGGCCATAAAGCTACTTTATTTTCTAAGTCTGGTCTAAACTCTAAGGTATTCCAACCTTTCATCTCTTTTAATGTCTCTACAAGACAACGTTCGTGCTGGGGAGTACCGATAACACATATCTGACCATTAAGAGGGTCCAAGGATGGAACACCAGATTGTAATAACCAACGTAGATTATATTCCATAGCCTCAGAAGTCTTTGTGTTATTTTCATCTTCTGGGTCATCAAGTATAAGTAATGTAGGTCGTTGGTTTCCATGTTTAATTCCTCTAATCTGTTGTCCTGTTCCTTTGCAAATAATTAAGCTGCCATCTTTTAATTCTATTTCATTGTTTGTCCACTTACGTGCAGACTGCATTCCCCAGTACCCAAAGAAATGTCTAAACTCCTGAGAGTAATCTAACACATCTTTAATAGTACCTAATAGCTTGGTGGCATGACCCTGCGTTCGAGACACTAACACAATTACTTTAACACCAGGTGTAAACATCAAGTGCCATAAGGGGTAAATACCAGCAGCTACCGAACTCTTTGCGTGTCCACGTGGTGCTATAATATTTATCTGTTTATCGTTTGGATTTAATAATGCTTTAGTTAAATCATAGTGAAATGGTGGAGATTCACTACTAAACATATTAGGCATCACCATACGACCGAATAATAACATATCCTGTTGCATCTCTAACAACATCTTCTTGTTGTCCATTAGTCTTCCTTAATCTTAACGGTAATACCCCAATCTTCTGCCACAGCTAGTAATACAGCTATGAACTCATTAAGATTGTTCTTCTTGCCCGTTATCTTTATCTGTTTCTTCATCGAGTTGTCTCGTTTGTGTTGCTTTTAGTTTCTTAGTCTGCTTCTCAAAAGAATTAGCTATTTGATGTGACATATCTATTTCTAAAGTATCAGTCTTTTCTGTTACCTTAGGTTTCATATCTAGGAAATCACCTAGTTCCTTGGCGGCACGAATCATATTGCCTGGGTCTTCTTTTACCTTTGCCACCTCAATAGCGTCTTTAATAACGTCTAATACAAATCCTTCGTCAATTTTTCTATCAATTAAAATATCTTTTAATTTATCCTGTATCATCTTCTTTACCTGTTTAGTTTTAAATAATCTTTTAGCTGCAATAACGGGATTATCTTGGTCTGGACGGTATAATGTACCTATTTGCTCCCAATCTGGCTGTAATCCTGCTATTTTGTACGCTACATACGCATCCATAGCTATATCTGCACCTTTTTTCTTTACCTCTAAGTCGTTATAGCTCTTAGTAGAAACAGAACTAAAATTATTAGACCTATAATGCGGCTCAAACTCCAGTTTGCTCCAGGCACTAACCCATTGTCTTCCGTAGGGGTAGGTGTATTCCACCTTTTCTCCATATGCCTTGCGATAGATGCACTCAGCAACATACCCATCGTCCGATAACCCATACTCACCTTCCTTTGCAGCGTTCCAATGTTTATACTTTATACCATTGCCCTCTGCTTCTTCCTTCTTATAGACTGGGTAGTCCATAGGTTGGAAGTTATTTTTCTTTAGTTTTTTTGTTATCTTTATCATCTTTATATTTTTCTTCTAAATACTTTGTAAATATTTCTGTGTCTTTTTTCCATTCTACATACTCTGTAAATAGTTTATCGTGACTAACAAGAAAACCTTGCAACTGTTCTAATTGCATTGCCATACTTGCAAAAGCATTCATTAGTTCTTTATTTGATAGCTTTGTCTTAGGTTTCTTCATTATGTCCTCGTTATTAAGTTTTTAGCTGCCTTATCAATTCCCCTAGATATGTCTATAATGTCTGTATATGCACTTCTAACAGCTTTTTCGAAGTTTGATAGGGTAAGAGTATCGAAATGCGACTTAATTCGTTTGTCGTACAATCCTTGTATTAAACTCCTGACGTTAGTATAGTATGTTCTGTACCTATCCTTTGTCATTAGCTGTTTTGCTGCCTTTGGTCCTTGTATTACTACAAAATTGTAGGTATCAGTACCAATAACGACTCTTTCTTTACCAAGGGTCTTGTCATATATTATGTTCATTTTTTTCTTCATTTATTATTTCTCCTAATGTAGGGTATAAATAAGATAAGCTAATAAGATAAGCTCATAGCTAATTAGTACGTAGGTATACTTACCGTATTATATTAGCTAATAGAGGTTAATCTTTATTTTTTTTCTCGTACACCCCTAGTTTCATTCCTTCTTGTACTGTAGATATTTCTAATTCAGCATCCATAATTTCATAAATACGTACCATTTCTTCATTTACATCGGATAATGGTACCTCTATCCACTTACCAGAAGATTTATCTAATTTTTCCAAAAATTTTTTTTTACGTCTCATCCTGTAATTTACGGTAGAATTTTATTTAAAGTCAATAGTTGAGTTGAAAAATAGGATTAGAGTGCGTGTGAGTGATATATAGTAAAACTACGCACCCCTTATTTAGGTTTAATTATTTTAATTTCGTTGAGATTGAATATTTTACTTTATCGTTCATTTACTCTTTACCTAAATAAGGAAGGTGCATAGCTTAAGAGCACCCCTTAATGTAGTTTAATTTAACAAATAAAAAGGAGTTTACTGTGAATAAACAGTTTAATATATATTTCAAATGTTTTTGGGGTAAAGGAAAGAAACCTTCCCTGCTTTCATTTGACCAAGTGGGTGTAGGTAATCAGGTGCAAGTCACTGCAGATGAATCTGATAAAGCAGAGGTGCAGGCTAAGCTTACTTCCCTGTTTGCTGAACGACCATCGTTAAAGTTGGGTGAACTTAGGTATGATAGTGCCTATGGTAACTTCAGCACTGTTATATTAGGTGCTAGTCGTTCTATGAGTATTTAAGTGTGAGGTGGATAGGGTCATTCGTGGCTCTATCCATTTTAATACCCTACAACAAAAAAATGTAATATTACTTAATGTAGTGCACCTCTAGGAGGCAGATACGGCGAGAGATAGCAGACTCTTAGTTAAAAAATGCGTGCGTGTTAGCAACCGACGACAAACCTTAATATCTAATTTAAGGTTGGAGAAACCGCCAATGTAAGACGCATTAAGTAATATTATTTGTAATTGGTGGAATGAATGGCGAAAGTCCCAATACATTACTCAGGGGAAGCGTCCTGAGCATTCCATCATATTACATAACAATGTAGCAAGGGAAAGCACCCCTTGCACAGCT
>Ga0209535_1001973_pt1 | contig 13550 bp, 20 predicted proteins | sample LinPmetageLP28_FD_184041 | JGI IMG/M metagenome (GOLD analysis project Ga0209535, IMG submission 184041) | Marine viral communities from the Pacific Ocean - LP-28 (SPAdes) (version 2) | ecosystem: Environmental > Aquatic > Marine > Oceanic | place: Pacific Ocean | collected 2009-08-22 | reverse complement strand
TAACATGCGCCCCAAAAAGATAATAACTGTAGTTTGAAACAGCCGCTTCTCCGATCTTAAACCATGTACTAATAGTAAAAGTCCTACGGTTTCCTCCGCTAGACGGAGTTCTTTCTAGCTTTGCAGCACTTGCTTTATTAAATATCAGCGACTGATCTATCTCGTAAGCTCCAGCTACAGCACCACTGCCCATGATTACTTTCTTAGCGACTGTACTCATTAGGACATCACCTGTCCTGCTGTGAATCCGTAATAAGTTGTACCGCCGTCTACTGTGTAGAACACAAAGATGTCTACAGCGTTATCGGCTTGTGACAAGGTAGGAGCAACATCGCCAGCCCATTTTATGCTTGAGTTCCATGTGATTGCTCTGGCTGTAGAGCCTTGAATAATTCGCAACGTAGCTGCGCTTACCTTTCCGCTTGCTGCTGGGTTGGTAAAGGACACTGTGGTTGCTTCAGTGAGATCATGGCTAAAGTTGCCAGCCGTTTGCAAATCTAACGACACTGCATTTGAAGATGAAGTGACTGCTGCGTACTCTTCGCTAAAACCGTTGTCGAGTGTTATGACTCCATTTGCATCTGCGGTGACTGCTTTACTTGCTGCGGTTAGACCCAAGGTGGCTATGTCAAGGTAGTTTAACTCTGCACCTGTTGCTGTTACTGCTGTCCCTGCATAGTTAAGATTGCCAGCGGCAACATTTACTTCTCCCGTTCCTTTTGGGGTAAGCGTCAGGTCTATGTTGCTGTCATCACCGGATGTTCCTACTACTACCGCACCGCCCGTTGCTGAGTTAGTTAACTCAAGCTCGTTGACCGCACTGCCCGTAGTCTGCATCTTGATAAGCTCATTGCCGTTTGCATCAGCAAGAAACCCGCCATCTACGATCTTGGCTGCGGTCAGGGTTTTATTGGTAAATGTGGTGGTGCTGGAAGCGGTTACACCGCTAACTTGACTGTCAACGTATGCTTTAATAGATTCTGATGATGCGAGCTTTGTTGCACTAGCACCTGACATCGTGTCGGAATCTAATACTGCTGTTCCACTAACCCCTGTATTTAACACGGGAGAAGTCAAGGTCTTGTTAGTCAAGGTTTGAGTAACGGTGTCTCCCACAATCGTACTGGTTGTTGCGGGGAGAGTCAGCGTTACATTCCCTGAGAAAGCGGAGTGTGCTGGTGCTTGAATTTGAGCGTAGTGAGCATTGGAAGATTCGCAGTAAAACTTAACAGTGGATTGAGTACCACCATTCTTTAACGCGATATCCCCTGCGGAAACTGTTGTTCCAGCACTGGTACTTCCTGCGACTACTGTACCCCCGGTTAGCGCACCAGAAGCAGTAACAGCCGCTGCGGTTGTTGTTCCTGTCAAGTCAAGGTCAACCAAAGCATCTAATACTGCGGCTCCAGAGCCAGCACCATCTAGGTAAACCGCCTTAACCGCTCCAGTACCTATAGTTATATTAGCTCCGCTGCCTTGGCTAATAATGATGTTTTGGCTTCCACCTGTTGCGTTTTCTATGATCTGAAAACGCTTCATCGTGTTAGGCCCGATAGTGATCGTACAAGCAGAATCTAATGTGCCTGTATACTTCAGATATATCGCTCTTGCCTCATCCGACGCGCCATCACCCACCGTCGATGTGTGCGTGTCAGCGTTAGTGGTAATAGCTTCTGTGCCGAAACCAAGAGCTTGGCCTATCAACTCTAAGTTGGTGTTGGTGCTTGTTCCCCAAGTTCCCGATTCGTCACCCGTGGCAATCTCTTTTAATCTTAGATTATTAACGTATGTAGCCATGTCTGTTCCTTTATGCTGCTATTTCTGTCCAAGTGGGTGTCTGTGATGTATTGACGGGTGTCCATTCAGGTGCTGGTGATGGCTGGGTTGTATCTATCTCTCCCCAAATAAGAATTCCGCTTAAAGAAAGAGTAACTCCTCCACCTGTAACGCCAACCGATATACCTCCCCCGGCTGATTCTGTAGTGTTTCCTGCTGTCGCATTTATTTCAAACCCAGTAAGAGAGACGTTAGCTCCATCACCTTGGTTAACCGCAACACTTCCAACCGCAGAAGTTGCTGCTAAACCTGAAACAGAGACATTAACCCCTGTCCCTAGAGATACAGTAACGCTTCCAACAGAGGCTGTAGCTCCTACAAAAGAAGCATCCTGTCCCCATCCAGCATCTCCCCATCCTTGGGTGATGCTATCCCAGCCAACAAAGCTAACAGTAGCGTCTGCCATTAGGCGATTCTTATAATTGCGCTACTAGCATCAGCAGTTGGGAAGGTAATAGTAAAATCTCCGCTTGACGATGCTTTGTCAGCACCAAAATTTAAAACTAAAACTCCTCGATTTGCTGTCCCGGCTGCTGTTGAAGAGTTATAAATTAACGCTCCTCTTGCCGTAATGCTGGAACTTGACCAAGTTACATCAGCAAAGTCAGTCAAAGCAGTGGTGCTAGAAGTTGTAGGAGTGACGTTTGTTAATGACTTTCCTCCAGCGTCATACCCAGCCCCGGTGACTTGATTAGATGTGCTGTAAACGGTTGTTGTAGCATCCAAAGATGCGCTACTCGTATACAGTGCAATTTTAAACGTATTCCCAGTGCCTGTAGTGGTCGTGGTTCCACCACCGCTACCGCTAGTAAAATTATGTACGCCTTGAAGTAATTCTTTTTTAAAGCTGGTGCATACAGCTTGACTAATAGCCATTACATTTTCCTCAAAATTTCTGCCATATCAGCATGGTCAGCCTGCTCAAGTTCAGCAATCTTGCTTGTTTTGTCGCTTTTTACAGCTTCTTCCATATAATACTTTATAACCTTAAATACGTCCTGCTTGAACGCATTTGCTTGCTCCATAATTAACGGGTGGCTCTTACCGCCAACGCTAACAATGGTATTAGTAGCTCTTTCAGCCCAGTGGTCTGTTGAAAGACCTCCGTTAGTTGTGGCTGTCACACTAACACCACCCGTTTCAGCCTCAGAAAATTCAATCATTAAAACCTCTCTTATCGGACTGAGCCAGACCTATAGCTGTCTGTTGTATCATAACCCTCTCCTAAAACTTTTAATTTAGAAAGAGCGTCTTCATATCTTGCGGCATAAACCTGCATCAAGTCAGGTTCGCCTTTGAGGAAGGTGTAAGCCTCCACTAAGCAACCATAGAGAAGGGTACTCTCTGCATTAGTCCCAAGCCAGCTTGTGCCTGTGGCTGATGTTGTAATTGACGGCGGCTTATAAAAGTAATGAAGCTCTGCCGTGAAAGCAGTATCCGGGGTCGGAGCTACAATAAATGTTTCCGCGCTAAACAGTCCGTAATACTTAGGGCTTCCTGTAACTGATGCGTCAGGGTAAGCCTCTCTAATAAAGTTAACATCTTTAAACAACAAGAATTCATAGCCGCTATCGTCTATAGCCAAAGAGTACGGGGCTAGAAAGTCTGAAGGACAGTTTAGATACTTTGTACCCACCGTCATCGTACCTGTAGAGTTTCTTCTAAAATCAGGAAGCTGGGCAGACTTTAATATCCTATCCTCTGCCTGAGTAATAATTACAGGAAGATTACTAACAAAAGTTGTTTCAGTAGTTTCTAGATAATCTTGTATTGCGCTTTTTAGAGTTGTGAATGTCCAAGCCATTAGGTAGTCACCACCGTTACTGTTCCTGATTGAGACTCAATATCCAATCCTACCGTTACACTACCAAACTCTGTAACACCACCGCCCACCGGATTAAAAGCAAATAACTCTCTGCTTTCTTCTAGGCTTCTGTCTGGACGAGGATTTCTAATCGCTTTAGGATCGTCAACCTTAACTTTGCCTAACTGAAGTTGTGGCTGGTCTTTGTCTACAACATCTCTTCCAACCAAAAAACCAGTAGGTCTTTGATTTACAATTTCCGGTACAAGATCCCTTGTTTTGTAGCGAAACCCTGTAAGGTCGCAAAAACCAAAAGAGTTTTTCCCGCTTGCAAAATTACTCAAAACCTATACCCGCCCGGAGATATGTACAGGGAAGCTTTATCCCTGTCACTATCAGCCGCCAAAGAAAACTGCTCCTCGTACTCCGCTTTTAAAAACTGAGACCTACCTGCTGCATCAGGAAACTTGGTGCTTAGTTGATAAGCTAATCCAGACACCAAGCAAGGCAAGAATCTTGCTGGAACGTCCATATTGTTAGATGCAGGACTTCCTGTGTCTTCTATTCTTTCCATGTAGTAGTAGCCAAAAGTGTAAGTGGCTTGAGAGTCTGGAGAAGGCCAGACATGGAGAGTAACACCCGTAGGCTTGCTTTCTATGTAATATTGGAGAGGCTTGCTTTGAGTTAACTTGTTTGACAGTTGTGAGTAATCGCTTACTGACACTCTTGTCATTGACTGATCAAATTGACTTGATACGTTCCCTGCATTAGTTCTGATAAAGCCTTCAACAACATCTAGCACATAGGCAGGCAAATCATAGGATGTTGTTCCGGGAGTTAATGCCTGAGTTGTGTCTCTAACAGTCCACAGGTTAAGGCCACGGTTTTGCCATTCCAGCATTAACAAGTTAAGGCTTCTTCTAGCCGTTCTGTAATCGTACCCGCTTCTTAACTCTCTGCCTGCTTTTTCAAACGCTTCTTCCATTGCGTCTGCCAAGTCAAGAGTAAATGCGTATGTTCCGCTAGTTGCCATTTCTATTTCCTTCTAGACTTAGCACCGGAACATTTCCATCGCTTCCTAGATAAATTGTTTGGCGTATTGGGGTCATTCTGTTTTTTCTTTGGCAGTCTTTTTTTAATGCCTAAAGATCTGGCGCAATAACTATCCCCTTTAGATGTTCCGGGCTTAACTCTAGCACCGCCACCTTTAGCTTTTCCAGCCTGACCATAGCTAACCTTCCTGCCAGAAGATGTTACTTTAACTTTCGCCTTCCCTTTTGCAGGCTTACTGTTAGCCATTATCTATGCCTCGCTGTTTTCTTAGCAACTTTTTTTGGTTGAGAAGAGTGCTGCTTGCCCTTTTTTGTATCTTTTCTTTTCTTTCGGGTAGTAGCAGCATACTCCTTAGCAGACAAAGACTTAATTGCCTTCGCAGGAAGATACCTCTCTCCGGTTGCTTTAGAGCCTTGTGTTGACGGTTTACCAGACTTGGTACGCCATTTTTGCTTAGTCCACTTTTTAAGGCTTTTCTGGGACTTCTTGAGAGCCATTAGTCTCTATACCCGCCACCCGCCTTTTTATAGGCAGCCGCAAGCATTTGAGCTTTTCTAGCACTCCACTGACCTTTGGAGCCGCCTTTAGAGCCAGACTTAATCTGACTGAAAAGGCGTTTCCTCAAAGTCGGCTTTGTGTAATTACCAGCCTCATTAACTCTAGACTTAGCTTTTGGCTTTGCTTTAGCTTTCTTGGCAGCCATTAGCCGTAACTCTTTGAGACCTGCATAACGATGTTATACACATCCCCATTAGAATGAGCGACTGTTGTAAAATTAATATCGCCTGTTTTACCGCTACCAGAATTATTTGGAATCCCGGTAAAGTCAGTAAAATCTAAAGTGTCTGACCAGTCAGCATTAAGCTGCCAAGCCAAAACATCAGTAGTCGCGTCAAATAATATCTTCACGCCCATGCCAATAGTTGAGTAATAGATTTGCCTGATTGTAACACCAGAACAAGCCGCCCCCGTCATAGGGTCACTGGATAACCCAGAAACATCTATTTTGGTTACTGCGCTTTCGCCTGTACCATCACTGACGTTGGTAAACCTAAATATAGCGGTTTTTGCTCCGTCCTGAATGGTTTGAGTAGCTACTGCATCAGCCATATATCACCCCTTATGACGCTACGTCATAGCCTAGTATTGTGATAATCAATCTTCCAGCAGTGTAATCAGCGTTAGTTGTTGCACCAGCAACCAAGTAAAGATACTGATCAGCAACGATAGTACCGCCTACTGTTCTTGTACCTACAGCAGCATCGCCACCATTGATAATCAAGGTTTCAGTCAGGTCGGAAATAGCACCGTTTTCTACACCCGTTGCTTCGGTAGCTGAGTAAAGGTCGATGTCTGGATCGCCACCAGCGGGAGCTTCAAAACACTCCATAGTTACGCCAAAAACAACACCAGTATTTGCCGTAGTAACTCTACCTAAGTAAGCCACCCCGGAATCCGCCTTACCAATAATGTCCCCGGCAGCAGTAGATGCAAGGCCAGTAAGGTCAAGCATGATTGTTGTTTTTACAAGATTTACATTGGTAGAAGTATCGCTCTTAAAACGCTCAACCTGAGTAATGTAAACCTCTGCCGTGCCTTCTATACCGGCTGCGGCTGCGGCTTCAGTAGCCATTTTGCTGCCGCTAGTAATAGTGATAGCACCAGTAGCTGCATTTTTAGATACGGTTTCAAAACCGTTTTCGGAACGGACTGGGCCGTTAAAAGTTGTATTCGCCATTTAAGTTCTCCTGTCGTGGCTAATGTCTAATGTTCCATGTGAAACATCAGTCAGGGAATAAAAAACAACCCCCGGCTTTCACCGGAGGCTGTAGGTTGCTCTATGAAGAGCCGGGAGATCCGTAGATTCCCAGTGGGTCAGATACGCCGAAGCTGTAACGCTCTCGCGCTTTGTAGCGCACGTTTCCAGTATCGAAGTCACCATCCATTGAAGTCTCAAGCGCAGTACGCTCAAAATGCTTCATGCCGTTCGGAATATCAGTCATGATAAAGAACGCATTACTATCAGTCAGGTAATGGTTAACAGCATAGCCGTCTGGGATAGCACCCATGTTGCGTATGGAGTTAATGTCATTATCCGCTGTACCTACTCGCTGAGTGGTCTCTAGCAATCTATCTGCTGTAAACATCAATGCGGGTGGAACAACCAGACGCTTAGGTCGAGCCGCGATCAAAAGACCACGCTCATCAGTGAAAGCAGCAATATCAATAATTGCATTTTCCAATGAAGTTTCATTAAGGTCTGCTGCTGTTGCAGGACGGTTAGCGTTAGTGCCACCTGAAACTAGTGGGTGACCACCGCCTCCAGCTACACCATCACCGCTTGCTGTAAACAAGTTAACACCATCACCCGATTGGAATGCATTGGTGAAACCGTTATTAAGCGGATTAACCGACTTAACTTGCTTGGTGTAAGCCATTGCCCGTGCTAAAGATTTTGTATAACGAGCAGAAAGAGAATCATAAAGATTATCTTCCATAGCCTCTTCAGTTATAGCAAATCCCATAGCAATCGTTTCATGGTTGTACCGTGCTGTGAAGCTTTCTTGTGCTGCATCATAGTTGATAGCAGAACCTTCTTGCTTAACAGGGGCAGCACCAAAGCCGCTAAGTTTTACTTCTTCTTCAAAAGAACGATCAGAACTCTCTGTGTCATAGATGAGAGTGTGTTCGTCTTCATACTTCTCATACTCAAGACCAAACAAGGCGTTAAGGCCGGGGAGTAGCTCCTTGAGCATTTGTGCGCGTGAAATAGCCATTTCCTATTGCTCCTTATACGCCAAGTTTAGTTTCGTAAGCGTGACTTAAAGGAAGATAGGTCACAATACAGTCAGTGAAGGCATCGCCTACAGTGCTGCTTGGGCCATCAACGAAATCAACGATACGAAGTGGAAGTGAATTAGTCGTAGCTATAGAGCCGCCATCTAAGGCGTTCCTGCTTCGACCGATTGAGGTTGAACCCGCAGTGTTTACCGCTGATACATTGTTTCCAAGGCCAGTTTGAGCTATAGCCTCGTCACCCTGCATAAGGAATAACAATTTAGGATCGTCGCAGACAAGAGCCACAATATCCGAAGCAACAGTTGATGCTGGATAATGCTGACTGAATGTCAGTTGACTTGTGGTGGGATCAGTAAATGAGCATCCCATAAAAATACCGACAGTCCCAGCAACAACTGCTGTTGTGACGGCTGCTTTTTCTACAGTGCCAGCAGCAACCAACTTAACAAAATCGCCGTAAAATATAGCGGTTCCGTAGTTACTTGCAATCTTAATGTGTCGAACTTTTCCTGAAAAAGAGCCTGACGCGCTAAGAGTGTTAACTGGTTCTGCACCTGATGGAGTTGCAGTAGTAGCCATGATTGGCCTCCTATTAACTTAGGAATTAATTTTAATTCCTGCCAAATGTTGTTCTCGTACTTCTTTCTGGTGTAAGCAAAGGCATACGAGGGTCATTTTCTCGGAGGTAGTTGTTATCGACAGAGTCCATTTGATTGTCAGCCATTTTCTGAAAGTGTTCAGTTCTGGATGCCATCTTTTCTGCTGGTGCTTTACATAAGAGCAATCCACCAACTTCAATATTCCCTACAAACTTAGAATTAATATCAGACTGCAACATTAGTTCTGGGTGGTCATCAGCCTTACAAGGCTCCCAACCTTCCCTAAACATCTTTGAAGTATGAGTTCCATCAGCTTGCCCCATGATGCTTGTCCTGACCCAACGAAATACCCACCCATCTTGGGGGGTCGGGTTGGGCAAAATAGAAGCAGGTTTCCATGCATCACTAGGTCGAGTATTACTATCTCTTTCGTTTGTTTCTCTTGGAGTGCGCTCAGTAGTCATTATTTTCTCCTGACTAGACATATTTAGCATATTGCTGTTCAGTTAAACCCAACTTCTTGGCGAGAGAACGCTGGGTTGGCGAAAGCTTCACTGTGCGAGGTTTGGCTCCATTATTTCTAGTTGTAGGGGCCACCACCATCGAAGGTTGACTAGCAGTCGAAGTTCGCTCTTGTTGGGTATTCCCAACCTGCCAATCATAATCTGGAAACGCTCTTTGAACCGTTTCATCGATTTGTTTAAAATATTCTTGAGAGTTTGGTCTTACTCCCTGTTTTACTAGAGATGCATGTTTGCCGTAAGCAAGGGATGTCATCTCTTCGTAACCGTCTTCCATAAACCAAGGATTAGCAGCAGCCCATTCCTCTGTTTCTGGATCTGGTCTAGGGACAGCTTGCTGTTGCTGTTGTTGCTGCTGTTGTTGCTGTTGTTGCGCCCTAAACTGTTGTTCGTATTGCTTCTGCTGTTGTTGTTGACCAGCAAAATTTTGCTCATAACGCCCAGCTTCTGTTAACTCAGCGGTAGCTTTTGTTAATGCTTCTTGGGCAGAAACCACATTGTCAGTGTCCCCTTCCTCGTAAGCTTTTCTGTACTGTTCTTTTGCTTGATTGAGAGATAGCGCAGCACGTTCTTTGACTTGGTTTATTAAGGCTTCTTCGCCCCTACCGATCAAAGACTCGTACTCTCTGTTCTTTTCTGCCATCTGCTGCGCGACACGATAAGCCTCATCTCGCATTTTTTCAGCACTTTCTGTTTTTCGGCGTTCTTCGTGAGATTCGTATCGAAGCTTATTAATTCGCTTCTGAACTCTTTTGCTGTAGCCTTTAAGCTCCTCCTCTCCTAAATCAGAAGAATCATCTTCTTCTTCAGCGGTCTCAGCAGAAAGATTTTCTTCTTCCTCTTGAACCCCGCCTATCTTAGTTCGGACACCAAAAAACTTATCTTCTTCTGACATTGATAATTCTTGTTCGCTCATAGCTTGGCAATCCCCCTTGGATCTTCGACAACAGCTTCGACACTATCATCGTTGATTAATCTAAACTCCTTTCCGTGAACTTTAAATCTTGTGCCGCTGTAAGAGCGCATCAAGATCCAGTCTCCTTTTTTGCAGAAAGGCCCAGATGGGAATCGTTTTTTATCGGCATAACAGTCTGGGCCTAGCTCAAGCACCATACCTGTAATTGATCCGATCTCTTCCTCATAGAGCGTGTTGTTGGATTTAATAATCCCGCCGCCAAACTCCTTTTCAGGCTCTGGCAGAGCTATCAATATTTTATACCCAGACGGGTTTGGCAATTGATTAGCCTTGCGAGCATCTTCTTGCTCGTTATTCTTTGCTAATGCTTCCATTAGTGTTTTCCTAGCACTGGAAAAAAGCGTCCAGAGTCGCCTGCGCTGCTCTATACAGCGTTATGCATTCTCGTATTTTGATTGCAGATCAAGAACTTCCCTTTCGGTTAATGCTAACCCTTCAATAATACCGCAACATTTTGAGTATTCTTCAAAGTTTTTGCAACCCCCGCCGCTTATATGGTCTGCATACTCATTCATTTGAGATCTTATGGTCTTTTGAAGATGGGTAAACACGTTTTCTTCTGAAAAACTACTCACCCATAATCTCCTTCATAATTTCAACGCCAAGCTTTGCCCCTTCAACTTGTTCTTTAGAGGCTATTCTTTTGCTGTCTAGCTGTTCTCTGTCGTTGTCTTCTGAGATTCTGACGGCTAACTTGGCCTGCTCAAGCTGCATCTCTTGATCAAGCTTATCTTGATCGAAGCTTGCTTTAGCCATTGCCTTCTGAGCATCAAGCTGCATTCTTGCCTGCTCCATCATCATCTTTCCTTGAGCTTCCATCTCTTTGAGCTGCAACTCTCTTTGCTGCATCTGAACCACAGGGTCTTCTTGCATCTGCTGGTTTTGCTGCATCTGCTGCTCTTGCTGGTTCTTGCCTAACAACTGTGCTGCCGCTGGTGCAGCCAACTCAGAAATTCTAAACTCAATATCTTCAGGCAGCTTTTCGCCCGGAAGAGGAAGCTTCATTCCTAATTCTTTTTCGATTTTCTGTCTGTACTCGAAAGCAACGTGTTCTTGAACATGCGCTGCGAATACTGCTTGTATTTTCGCTGCATCCGGAGCTTGAGATAAAAGGCTTTGGAGCTTAGGGTCTTGCAGTGCTGACATATGTACTTGTATATGCGCTTCATGGTCTTGGTAGATGAAAGCTTTGACAGGATCTCCGTTAATAATCCCCATGTTTTCCGAAACCGGATCTGTTGGGTGGATATCATCTTCTTGAGGTACGATTTTATCTGCATCTTGTATATTTAAAACCTCTAACATCTGTCTATGAAGCAGGGGTAAGTTATACATCTGTGGTGCTTGCGCTGAAAGCTGTAATGCCGCCTGATATTGCATAATTCTTTGCGCCATTGTCCCTGCATTTGGATCACTTACCGGGATAATGTCTATTCGATCATCAAAATCAGCAGAAACAAGCTCTTCACTGTCTGACATATAAGGATATGCTTCTGGGCCAAAATCCCTAACCAAACGGGCTAATAATTTAAGCTCTACGCGCATAGATGCGTGTAATCTGGCCTGAACTGCGCTCATAACCTTCATTGAACGCTCTAATATTGCCAAAGTAGTCCCGACAGGGGCTTCAGAATTCATATCTGCCGCTTTTACATCAGCAGCAGAGGCAAATCTGCGCCCCTCTTCAACAATACTGCCTAATAATTGAGCTAAAACAGAGCTTGGCTCTTTATAGGGAAGGAAACTAATGTTTTCTTTGATAGTTCCACCCGGAACATCAACATCCCTAAACTCTCCGGGCATAATTGGGGAGTCATCACCCTTAATTCTTAGCCCTCTTGCCTTCAAACCACCCGGAAGGTTAGATAAAGTACCTGCATCTACCAGTTGACGAAGCAAAGAGGTGGCAGATTTAGCTAATCCACCAATCATGTGGATCAATCCAAAGCCATAAAATCCTAAACCGGGGATATACTGATAATGAACGAAGTGTTCTCTTTTGTTTTTAAGATCATCTTCTTCATACCAATTTCTTCTAACAGATAAAATCGTTCTAGAAGACAAATCTATTGTTACAACGTAAGGAAGGTTGATTCCTGTTAGCTCTCCGTCACGTTCGTCCTCAAATCCGGGCAAATCTAAATCGACCTGCATCTCAAGGAGGGTGTGGCGAGAGTCTGCTTCGTAGTTTCCAGAGTCTCCTGTTAGCTCGTCATACTTTAGCTTAATCCTGTCAGGGTCAGAGGAAGCATCGTCTAGGTCGATATCTAAATAAAACCCAGAAACTTGTAGCTTCCTGATCTCATTAGGGCTTTTCTTCATTACATGCGTGGCTCGTTCGCAAGTAGCCAGATCAGATGCGCCGTAGCTAACAACAAAATCTTCTGCCGGAACAAACATGCTGCAAGGTCTGCCCAATGAAGGATCAAAGTAAACCTTTCTGAATGCAGATCCCGCTAAAGGCAGAGAGAAAAGCATTCTTTCTGTCTCAGTCCTATACTCCGTCATCTTTTCTGTGACTAGGTAGTTTAGGTAATCCTTAACTCTGTGGGCTTGTTTTTCTTTTTCTTCGTTAATGACACCAACAATGCTTGTCCTTACCGGCCCACTTGAAGGAAATAGTTCTTGTATTGCTTGAGATTGAAACCGTATGACCGCTTCTGTCAAAAGAGGGTGCGATACACCGCAAGCACCATCCCAAGGGGTGGTTCTGTCCTCCATCTTTAAACCAAGCAGTTCTAGCCCATCTATATATGACCGCTCCCAGTCAGAGCGACTATCCTTGTCATTCTTATAGGAACCTATAAGGTCTGAAGCCATCTCATAAAGATCTTTAGGGTCTAGAACTTCAGCGAGATTAGCATCGTGAGATGAATCCAAAGAATCCGACATGCTTGGATCAAAGTCTATTAAGACTCCACCGTCAGGGGTTTCGATAGATACAGACTCAGGATTTTCTATCTGAATCTCTACTTCTTCCATTTCCTGATTTACAGGGAATGGAGTGCTTAGTGGGCGGTCAATAGCCATTTAGCCATTCTTCCCGAAGTATTGAGTTCTTGCAGCACCACTGCCTCTAGCAATAGTTTTACCGCCGTTAGACATCATCTTGGTCTTTCCGCCTTTTATCATGCCTTTGGTCTTTCCTCCCATAGCCATACCTTTAGCTTTGGTTTTACCACCTTTAGCCATGCCTTTGGCTTTAGACATATCTCTTTTGAGTGCGCCAGTAAGACCGCCATTAGCCATCATCTTGGTACTCATTCTGGCTTTACCGCCAGCCATGTAGCCTTTAGTCTTCTTCATTGTAACCCTCGCTATATAAGTTATTGAACACCCTAGCAGTGTCTTGAGTGTACTCCACATCTTCTTTGGAGTTATATGATTTTTGATTCGGTCTAAAATCAGGCGCACCTTCTCCTGTCTCAAACCAAGCTGGATGCGTTACCCGTACCCGATTATTAGGCAATGCCACTATATTGCCAGTGTACTCGCCTGCATCAAGAAGCTCTAAGACATGACTCTGCTTGTGCTGTGCAGGATCATCCGCCACCTCGCTATCAGTATAGTCTACCGTAAAGTAATACTTTGCCGGGTAGAACTCCCCATCAACTTTGGCAATCCAAGGTGCAGGAGAAGCTCTTTCTATCTTATAGACTGAGTGATGGTGAGACATGCAGTCCCAAGGCTGTACCGCCCAAGTAGGCATCGGTTCAGGCCACTCTTCAAAAGGAGTGTCTGCAACAAGAGCTGTGATAGGCATTCTTGCCCACATAGCACCACCGTGTACATTCTCCATCTCATCGTCATCATAGGTTTCTGCCCCGGTAAATATCACCTGAAAGCTAAGACACCTTGATGGCATTGTAGTTACAGCAACCGCCATCGCATGAAGAAACTCCCCATGATACTTTTGGTTGTTGTGTGTGTACTCTTTCCTTACCCAACATTTAAAGTAGGGT
>Ga0209535_1001971_pt1 | contig 13562 bp, 12 predicted proteins | sample LinPmetageLP28_FD_184041 | JGI IMG/M metagenome (GOLD analysis project Ga0209535, IMG submission 184041) | Marine viral communities from the Pacific Ocean - LP-28 (SPAdes) (version 2) | ecosystem: Environmental > Aquatic > Marine > Oceanic | place: Pacific Ocean | collected 2009-08-22 | reverse complement strand
ATTACCCATTCCATTTCCATGGGATGTACAATAATATTTTAATGATGCAGATGTTGCAAAATTAACATCAAAATCTACATATGCACTTGCTTGACCCGCAGTTCCTACTGTAGTTACACCAGGGGTATACGAAGTATCATCTAATAGCCTAAAAGCAAAGGGATGTCCACTATTAGAGTTATCAGATAAATCAAATCTATATCTTGAACCTCTTTTAAGTGATAATTTAGGAGCTGTTACTCCATTGAATGCATACTTATTTCCTCCATCATTAACTACAGTAACAGGGATTAAAATTGCAGTTGTAGCTCTATCAGCAATGGATGCTGATTGTATAGAACCTGAAGCAACTACACCTGTTAATAATGAACCATCACCTGTAAATGATCCACTTACTGTTCCACTAACAAATAAACTTCCTGTTAATGTTGTACTACCTGATACTCTAAGTGCTAAAGCACTACTACCCGTTATTAATAATGAACCAGATACTTTTTGAGAACCAGTTATATTACTGCTTCCACTTTGAAATATACTTCCTGTTAATGCTGTACTACCACTAACTCTTACTGCTAGAGCTGAACTACCCGTTACTAAAAATGATCCTGAAATAGCAGCTGATCCTGTAAATGGAAATCCTGAAACTGATGCTCCGCCTACTGTAAAATTACCATCTACATTAACGGTATCCCCTGATACAGGGGTTATAGTATTAACTTTTAAAGTACTCATGTATATAAATATTTATTTTTATTTAAAAGGCTTCTATTTTTAAAGATGATCCTGCAGTAACGGTAATGTTAATACCATTAGCTACTGTTAAGGGTCCATAAAGAGAATTGTATGAATTGGCTGCCGTTGTATAATCAGCAGATAAAGTGATATTATTACTATATCCTACAGTACTTACATTTATGCCTGTTATTCCTGATCCATCACCTTGAAAGGAACCTGAAAATGAACCAGAAGCATGAGATACTTCAAGTGAATTAAGAGTGGCATCAGAACCACTAACAATGAGTTTTTTCCAGTTCGGCATATTTTTATTATGGTTGGTTACAGGTTTGCCTGCCCACTTCCCTTAAGGGCCAATAATATCTAATATAAATATTAATTTACTTCTAAATACGCTTTTTGAAGTTTAGAAGTTAAATTATAAATTAGTTCTATTTGTTCCCCTTTAAAGGTAGAATTTTTAACTAAACCTAATAAGAACTCTAAATCCTTTTTGTTTAATAATAAATCTTCAGTACTAGAAGTCTGTTTTCTATTATCTTTTTGAACTTGTAAACTATTTGCTTTAAAACCCATAACTAAATTTTTTAAAAAATTACGAATATATGTAAATTTCACCATTATCTGCTATAAACATGTTACCCCCTTTAGTATATCTGCCAGCAGTATCTGTAGGATCATTATCACCACTTCCTCCTTCTACTACATTTACAAAAAATACATCAGGTTCAATTAAATTTTGAGTAGCATCAAATGAACTTGTAGAACCAAATCTTAAAGTATTAACGTCATAAGCAAATACTACACCTCTACCATTAGAACCTTGTTGTACTACAAAACCACCTTCTCCTACTGTATTTGAACCAGATGCTAATCTAATAAACCTATCTGCAATATCCAAATCTGTTGTGTTTTGGAAAGAAGCAGTACCTTGAACTGTTAGGTTTCTGTTAATTATAGCATCTCTAGTAATTGTTACATCTTGACCTATTGTTACATCATTAGGTAATCCTATCGTTACTGTTTGTCCTGATACAGTAGTTTCTATTTCATTACTAGTACCTGCAATATCAAATGTTTGTGTTTGTAAATTTACTGTTGATGTACCACCTGAATCAGCATCTATTGTTAAGGATGTAGCGATTCCTGTTAAATCTGAACCATCACCTTGGAATGAACCACTAAATGAACCTGAACCTGCTCTAGATAATGTAGAGATATTAGCAAAAGAAGCTGTTGCGTCAGCACTTAATGTTGTTGCTCTTGCAGCTACAGAAGCTGAAGTAGCAGTTACAGTTGAAGCCAAAGAGTTTGCTCTAAGTGCAACAGAGGCTGTTTGGGCATTAACAGCTGTTGAAGCTGAAGTTGCCGTTACTGTAGGTGCTAAAGCATTTGCTCTTGTAGCAATTGATGCTGTCTGTGCTAGTATAGCTGTAGATGATGAAATTGCAGAGACTGCAGTTAAATTAGAACCATCACCTTGATATGAACCTGAAAAAGAACCTGAGGCTTTTGCTACACTTAAATTATTTAGTTCAGCATTGGATCCTGAAACAATTACTTTTTTCCAACTTGGCATATCTTATAATTTGATTATATTAATAAATATTTAAATTCCAACAAAAAACTGTGATGCACTATATATTAAACCTCCATCAATAGGGGTAGCTATTCCACTATATTCAGATATTTCTAAAATACCTTCTTTATTTATTTTTAAACTACTACTGGGAGTACTGACCATGAAAGGGGTTTCATTTACAGAAGAAGAAATTTCTAATTTAGCAGATGCAGATGTTAGTCCTATACCTACTCTTGCAGCATCTTTATGGATTAAAATTATAGATTCATTAGTTTTACCATCTATAAATTGTACATCTTCTGTACTGCCTACTGTTTGTAATCTAATTGAACCCGTAACATCAAAGTTGTCTGCTGTAAAGAAGATAGAACCTGATGCAGGTACTATTCTAACATTTTTAGCCATTTACTTGTGTCTTAAGTAACTCTATTTCGTCTTTTAATTCTTGAACACTCTTAACTAATACAGATACTAATTTACTATATTTTATACCTTGAGTAGTACCATCATCATTTAATGTTACAAATTCTGGGTATAGTAATTGTACTTCTTCAGCTATAAATCCTTTATCTTCTTCATCACTTTCTCTCCAAGTAAAATCAACCGGTCTTAAACTATAGATAATATCTAATTGACTATCCATAACTTCAATATCTTTTTTATACCTTAATGCTGAGGTTTCTGTAATAGAAGTAGCGCTTAATGATCCTGTTATTTGAATATTATTTGAAGTAGCATAAAATGATCCGGTTTCTACAAATGGGCCCCCACCGCCACCACCACCACCTAAACTACCAGTAGTATAGGCTATTATTCCTGAAGATGTGTTATAAGAAAGTATAGCGGGAAGGTTGTTATTTTGAATAATACTAGAAGTAGCAATTAAAACACTTCCAGATAATGTTGTACTACCACTTACAGATAAACTACCTGTTAAAGATGTACTACCACTAACTCTTAATGCGGATGCACTACTACCCGTTAAAAGTAATGAACCTGATAACAGTGTAGAACCTGTAATTTGTGTACTACCACTTTGTAATAAACTACCTGACAATATTATACTGCCACTTTGTAATAAACTACCTGTTAATGCAGTACTACCACTAACTGATAAACTTCCAGATAATGCTGTACTTCCACTAACTTTAAGGGCATTACCTCCACTACCAGTTACTATAAGTGATCCAGATACTGTTCCAGATCCCGTAAATGGAAAAGCTCCTATACCTGTTAATCCTGCACCATTTCCTATAAATGATCCGCTTACTGTACCACTAACAAATAAACTACCTGTTAAAGTAGTACTACCGCTAACTCTAAAAGCTGGGCCTACACTACCTGTTACTATTAAAGAACCGGATAATGCTTGAGAACCAGTAGCATTAAGTTCACCTGATGTACCTGAACTACCAGATGAACCAGAAGTACCACTAGTTCCAGAAGAACCAGATGTTCCTGATGAGCCACTTGATCCCGAAGAACCAGAAGTTCCACTTGAACCAGAAGTACCAGCAGTACCGTATTCTCCTGTTAAATTTATGTTCCAACTACTTTTTGTTCCTGATCCTCCTATTACTACGCTATTAAAAGTTAAAAGACCATTACCGGTATTATAAGCAGTAACCGGGCCAGTCATATAATTAGCGGCATTGGAAGCATCAACAACTATAACATGGTTACCAGCTATATATGATAAACCAGTTTCAATAGTTAATTGTTTTCCAACTCCTGTTGCAATTGATAAATTTGTAGTTGATGTAGTTTTAAATCTATTTCCTGATGTTCCTGAAGATCCTGAGGTACCATTTGTACCTGATGTTCCTGAAGATCCTGAGGTACCAGATGAACCTGAACTACCGGATGAACCAGAAGTACCTGAAGTTCCTGAAGAACCAGAAGTACCAGAACTACCAGATGAACCAGAAGTACCAGATGTACCTGATGTAGTAGCTCTTCCAGAAAAAGTTACATTACCACTACCGGTGTCATAAGCTAAAAGAAAAGTAGCACCATCAGTTTCTGATATACTACCACTATTAATTCCAAAGCTTCCTGTAATTCCAAGAGAGCCCGAAATTAATATATCATTACCTGCTTTTGAAGATAAAGCATTTATTATTCTATTAACATGTTCGGCACGGATTATACTTCCACTTGCGATGCCTGAGGTACTAATTGTAGCCATATTGGTGTTTTACCTAAGAGTTATTCCCTAATAAATATTAACTAAGGCTACGAGTAATGCCTTTTATTACAGTTTTAGGTAAAATTTTCTTAGTACACTCAAATTGTCTTGAAGTATCTTTATGTACAGGACACCAGTCCCAATCTCCTGCATCTAATTTAAAATTATTAAAACAAGAATTACAAACATCCTTATTAATAATGCGTTGAATATCAGTAGTAAATTCAGTCCAATTTGAACTAAATCCCGAAATCATTACTACAGGTTTTTGAATTGCCCAAGATAACCAAGCTAATCCACTAGATACACCTATATATAATTCTGAATGGTAAATTAAGTTTATGATTTCTTCTATAGGTAAATCACCTGTTTTATTAATTATATTTTTAAAAGGTTTTCCTTTAGGTAATTTTCTATTTTCCCAACTATTATCATGTTTTTCTTTTGATATTTGAACTACTTTATAACCTTTATTATTTAAATAATCTATAACATCTTGCCACCCAGTTGGATGTTGCCAATATTTTGCACCTGCTGAAGCGTGGGGTGAGATACAAACATATTTTTCTTTAATAGGTTTATCCTTAATTTGATAATCTATTTTAGGAATAATTTCTTTATATTCTAATCCTAATATATTAGTTGCAGTTTGTTGTAAAGTAAATTGTTTAGGATCATAGGGTTGTTTAAAACCATCTAAGTTAGTTGTATCATTGTTATAATACCATCCTATCTCATACATTGCATATAAATTAGGTACAGTGCTTCCGGGTTCTACAAAATCTAATTCAGGATATTTACTTTGAAAAAATTTATTCCAAAAGGTAGATACAGTAATATAACAATTATGCTTCTTTTTGAATTCTAAAGCATAAGGAAACCATGCTAATGTATCACCTAGTGATTTTGAACCAAAAGATATATAAATACGTTTATTAGATGCATTATATTTGTGGGATGTAATTATTTTTCCATTTTGATCTTTAATTTGTATATCCCAATTTATAAAAAATTTATGAAAAGATTTTCCCCAATGGTTATTTTTTAAATTAACATGATATTCACTTTTACCTGTATCTTGATTAATAAAATCTACTAAATATTCTTGATTTGCATCTCGTAAACAAGCGTATGGACCATCTACAAAATTTACTTCTAATCTAGGGGTCTTATTTTTAGGAGTTATTTCAATTTCTAATAAGCGATTATAGGCCTTTTTAGCTTGATTTTTCCAAGAAAATTCTTGTCTTATTTCTTTAGAACGTTGTAAATGCCATTTTTTCCAAATATTATAATTACTGTAAGAATCTTTTATTTTTTTAACTAAATCTTCTAAATTAGGAGTATAAAAATTACCTGGGATATTATGTTCATAGGATAAATTTTGATTATTTGTAGCAGTTTCTTCACCTAATATTTCCACTCCTAATCCTTCACCTTTAGTAAATTCAAGTTGACCAGAACATTTAGTATAAATTGAAGGAGTACCACAAGCTAGTGATTCAATTAAAGGTAAATTCCATCCCTCAGCACGAGCACAAGATATTAATACATTAGCATTTTGTAATAACGAAATATATTGTTTTCTGTCTAAAAACTTTAATATTTTTATTCTATCATCTTCTAACCCATGATATTTTAAACGTTCTTCTGTAGAATTCATACCATCTACAGGATATGGGTTTTCTACAGTTAATAGTAATTCAACATCTGGATTATTAGGGAATGCTTTAAGAAAACCTTCTATACTTTCTTTTACACCTTTTCTATAATCCCATCTGCCTACTATAATAAATTGAAATTTATCCTGTTTTTTAGGTCTAGATGGTGGTTTAAATATAGTTCCATCTACTCCTTCAGGTATAACAAATATTTTATTTTCTGGATATCCTTGTTTAATAGAAATTTCTTTTTGCCATTCAGTTGGTACCCAAAGTTCATTTAAAGTAAGTAATTGTTGAAAAAATTGTGGAGAATACTCTGTTGATTCCCAAACATTATACCCTATTGTATAACCATCGTAAGCATCATAAAAATAATGATGATCATGCTCTTCTAATATAATATCAATATCAGCATGATAACCGTCTTTATGAGAATATATAGGAACATCATTTCTAGAATTATTATTATTCCATAATGTTTGCAAATGAAGCATCTTTTTCATTTGCGGAGTAATATAAGATTCTTTATTATGGGGAGTATTACTAGAACCGTGCCATGATTTACCTACTGTAAAATTTCTTACTTTAACAGGAGTTAATTTATCAAGCTCAGTAAAAAATGATTGCGCATGGTTAGCGTACCCTGTTGTGCCAATAAAACTCGTATGAGCTTGGATTTTCATAACATCTAATATAATAACCTTTATTTAATATTCCTAAAAACTTCCAATAGTTATTTTTTTCCATTGGTGGCCATCATAAAAAGCTAAGTTAGATCCAGTTACTGCTAAGGAACCAGAATTAACCCCACTTGGTAATGGGTGTGAAGGTGCTAAACTTAATACATGTGATGAACTTATAAATGTAGAACCAGATATTTCAATTGAACCACTTATTGATGTAGAACCAGTAGTAGGTACTAGTTTAGTTAAATTAGAACCATCACCTTGGAATGAACCACTAAATGATCCACTATAAGACCCGGAATAAGCATTATGTACTGTAACTTGATTACCCATTCCTTCACCATGTACTGTACAATAGTAAACTAAACTAGTAGGTGTATCAAATCCTGTTTTTATCTCAGTATATGCTAAAACATTACCTGGTGTACCTGATTGGGTTACACCTGTAGTATAACTGGCACTACTAGGACCTAATTTAAATGCTAATGGATGATTACTATTAGATGAATCAGATAAATCAAATCTATATGTTTGGGCTCTGTTTAATGTTAGTACAGGAGCTGTTAATCCATTAATTTGGTATTTATTACCTCCATCATTAACTACTGTAACAATAATTTTTTGAACACCCTCTATCCCTTCAGTAACATTTATTGAACCTGTAATATTTAAACTACCTGACATAATAGTACTTCCCGAAGTAAGTAATGAACCTGATATACTTTGAGATCCAGTAACTAGTAATGAGCCTGATATAGCTTGAGAACCAGTTGCATTAAGTTCACCTGATGTACCTGAACTACCTGATGAACCAGATGATCCTGAACTGCCGTTTGTACCACTTGTTCCCGATGAGCCAGATGATCCTGAACTACCTGATGAACCTGAAGTACCCGAAGAACCAGATGTTCCGGATGAACCGGATGAGCCCGAACTACCATTTGTACCACTTGTACCTGAAGTACCTGAAGAACCTGAATTACCTGATGAACCTGAAGTACCTGATGTTCCACTTACTCCATTTGAGCCATCTGTACCGGGTTGTCCTGCTAAATCTACATTCCAACTACTAAAAGTACCACTTCCATTAATTTTAGTTATAGTAACACTTACTGCTCCATTTCCTGTATTATAAGCAGTTATAGTACCCGTTGCATTATTAGCAGAATTTGCCGTGGATACAAATGTAATAAAATTCCCGGCTACAAAAGCTAAACCTGTACCTATAGTCACACTAATGCCTCCAGTAGCTATTGTAATACCGTTTGAAGAAGTAGACTTATAAAGACTTCCACTTGATCCAGATGATCCAGAAGAACCTGATGTGCCTGAAGTACCAGATGTACCATTTACCCCACTATTTCCGGATGAACCACTTGTACCACTATTACCAGAAGTACCAGATGTACCATTTGTTCCTGAGGTACCGTTTGTACCTGATGTCCCTGAAGAACCAGATGTACCTGATGTACTATTAGTATGGTATATATCTCCTGAAGAAGTATTATATGCTAATACTACAGCATGATTACTATTTTCTATAATACTACCTGTTGCAATCCTAAGACTTCCAGATACATTTAATGACCCTGATATAGCAATATCAAATGGTCCTGTTTCGCCATTTAAGGCTTCTATTGGTCTTAAAACGTGAGCAGGTTCTATTACACTACCACTTGCTATTCCTGAAGTACTTATTGTTGCCATATATAATAAATATATATTAAATTATTGTTTCTTTAAATACAGTTTTAGTTACATTATATGATTTTGGACTAGGTCCTGCCATTGCAGCATTTATACTACTTGGTATAATATATCCATTAACTAAAACATTCATTGTTGTTCTATTTGCTCTATCACTTCCGTTTTCTAATAAAATAGGTGTGGTAAAAGTATCTATATTTGCTCTAAACATAAAACGTTCTGGGTCACCCCAGTATGAACGAGCAGCAAATTCTATTGCTTCTGTTATTTCATTTGCTTGTTCTATATAGTCAGTAAAAATAGACATAGTATAAGTAATGTCTAAGTAATCGGGAATAATACCTAAAATATACTCTTTTTGAGGTTTTTGACCTCTTAATACATTAAAATTATCATAAACATTTCGTTTAGAATATCCTGTTTCAAAATATTCTACATTATTTACTTTATTACCATCTAACTTATTACCTATAGTATTATTTTTAGTAAAACTATCTCTTTTAAACATCACAAGAGGTACCATTGTTTTACCATTTTTATCTCTATAAAAACCATCTGCCTGCATAGATTTCCATCTTTCAGGAGAACCATAAATTACAGGAACAGTTAATTGTTTATTATTTTGAGTAACTACAGGTTTAATTACATTTTCAAGATAATATAAAATAGAAGCATCTATATCTTTTAAACCAATAGAAAAAGTATTATTTTTAGTATCATCTTTTATGGATACTTCTAAAGCTCTATTATGTTCTGGTTGACCAGGATTTACTTCAATTGAAGCTGGGGCTTGTTTAGGTAGAATTTCTTCTTTAGTATCAGGGTTTTTATAGGGTTCCTGAAACTTAGATAAAAATTCTCGTTTTGTGTATGGTCTTGGTTTAAACTCCATTAACGTTGTTCTTTAATACCTAATCTTTCTGGTCTTGTGTAATGACAAGTTAGTATAATTGATAAACTTGTGCCAAAGTCATCTACTGTATCGCTATAAGGATAAGATGGATCTTTACCTACAAGTAATTGGTTTTCTACTAAATTATCAACTTCATAATAATCTTCATTCCATATAACTGCATCTCCTATTTCAGGAATTACATTTGCATCAACTAAATCTTTTCTAAAGAAACGAACTGATAATGATCTGTTTCTATCTACACCAAAATCATCATTTGTTACTTCTTGTTCGCCTCTATCGAGTAAACACTTAATTAAAACAGGGCCTATCCACGTTTTATTTTGCGCTTCACCATAAATGTTAGCAGGTGTCGAATCCAATTTAGGCTTGTAGTATCCAACCTGTTGTTCGATAATTCTATGCAAGAGCTCTGTATTAAGCCCTTGAAATAGTAATACATCTCTATTTTTTCCGTATAATGCCATATTATGCTATAAAGATAGGTAAAGGTACTTGATCTAATGTTGTTTTCATTGAATTTGCTTCTTCAGCTTTACGTTGAAGTTGCATTTTTCTAGAATTTTCATCTAAGTCAGTTCTTAATTTTTCAATTAAGGCAGTTTTTTCGGAATTAGCAGCTGAAATTAAATCTGCTTGATTTAATGTTACTTCAGCTCCTGGAACAGGTACCTGTGAATATTTACCTCTTACATATCCTAATAATTCTTTAGCCAAAGCTAAGGCATATTCAAATATCCAATATCTTCCAGGTGCATTAATATATTGATATGTTGGATTTTCGTAGGGTACATTTGAAATATCTGTCACCATATTACTTCCTGAAAATGCAGGAGTAATAGGTGCATTTCTTTCATCTACTTTAATATATTGAATAAATAATTGTCCAGTAGCATTAGGTATAGGGAATATTCTTAATTTATTATTTACAAGCTCAAATGAAAATGCAGATTTTCTAATTTGATCATTCATTTCAATAGCTTGAATTACAGAAATATCATAATATATAGGCATTAATAAGAAATTAATAGCCGGAGAATAATTTCCAAACCCAAATACATCCATTAATTGTTGAGACCCATATCCAGTACCAGCATAAGGATCAAAATATCTTACAATTGCAGGGGTATTTTGATAAAAAACTTGTTTTACTTCAATTGATCCTGTAATACCTTGTGAATCTTTCCAAGGATCTAGATCATATTCTTGAATAGATGCTGTTAATGGGATAGATCCTGTATACCAAGTAGTATTTCCTCCTGAACCTGCTTCGGAACCATAGTTTTCGGCTATTCTAATTACATTTCCTAAATTAGGATTTATTACTTTATTATTTAATTCTGAACCTGTTGTAGAAGCTTCTAAATTTATAAAGTTATTTCGTATTTGATATAAATAAACTTCATTACCATATGTAGTAACTGCTTCTTCAAAACAAGCATAAAATGAACCACTACCCATTTCAACATCTACTGTAGGATATCCTAAACGAGAAGCACAAAATGATGCTACTTTATCAGCATCAACCTGAAAATTAGTATCATAATCATAAAATCCAAATGGTGTTTGTCCCGGAATAAATGAAGATTCACCTGTGTATATAGTGGGATTTTGAGACATAGTATGTTTTTATATAAATATTATAAGTGTTTACTTATTTTAGGTTTTAATACTTCAAATTTACCTTGATCATATCTTTGAGCATGTACTATAAAAAAACAATGTGGTTTCCCACAATCACACCCAATTTTTATTTCTTTTTTATTAACTGATTCTACAAAATGTACACAAGCATTACCTATAGGGGTTAATTGTACTGTAATATCAATATCATCTGTTAAATCTTCCCAATAATCGGGTAAATATATAGTATTAGATGTTTTTAATTTACCTCTATAATAAATACCTCTTTCAGGTCCTTCTAATGAGGAGTGCATTAACCAATATCCTGGTTTTTGAGGATGGTTTATTCTAAAATTTTTAGTTGCTGCATCTAATGTACCTTGAACAAATACATCTCCTATAACATTAAGTACTTCACCACTAAAAGTAAAATCATTAGTAGCATCTATACTACCTGTAAAAGATCCTGTAAATGAACCTGTAGTAGCTGGAAGTGCAGAAGTACCTGATGTACCTGAAGTACCAGTATTTCCAGAAGAACCAGATGAACCTGAACTTCCAGATGTACCAGATGTACCTGCGGCTCCTGTATTACCTTTCTCACCAGTAACTACAAAAGATACTATAATATCTTCATTAAGAGAAAAAGGAGAATCTGCCGAATAACCTACATTATTAAGATCTAATTTATAATATCCTACTGCAGCATTTAATTCGGAAATTTGAAATAAGAGATATTGTGCAGCGTCTAATTTATTAGATACTCTTACATGACCTTTTATTGTAGAAGTAGAAGCATCTATTGTTTGTAAAAAAGCTACTATACTGTTACCATTATCATCTGTATTATCTATATAAATTTTAGTACTATTTCTTTGAGTACTATCATTTAATTTTAATTTACCAGTACCTGGGTCTGCATCTGTAGGGTTTGTATTAAAAGTATAATCAAAAGTAGCTCCTCCAAAATTTCCATCCTGCCCAGAAGTACCTGAGCTACCTGAACTACCAGAAGAACCATTTGTTCCTGAGGTACCATTTGTACCTGATGTGCCATCTGTACCTGATGTACCTGAGCTTCCTGAAGTACCTGATGTACCTGCTGCTCCTTGTACTCCAGAAGTACCAGATGAACCTGATGTACCTGATGTACCTGCTGCTCCTTGTACTCCAGAAGTACCAGAAGTACCAGTGTTTCCAGAAGAACCAGATGAACCTGAACTTCCAGATGTACCAGATGTACCATCTTGTCCTACTCCAGATGTACCTGAAGTACCTGTTGTACCTGATGAACCAGAAGTTCCTGCAGTACCAGAACTACCTGATGTGCTACTTGAACCTGAACTACCAGAAGTACCTGAACTTCCTATTACGCCAGATGTTCCAGAACTACCAGATGAACCTGAAGAACCTATAGAACCAGGATCACCTTTAGGCCCTGGGGTAGTTATGTTAACTACTCTAGAGGTTTCTTGAGTTAAATTTACTGAATTACCAGTTTTATTATTTGTAATAGTAATATTTCTGGTATCTTCATTTATTACTATTTTATTAGAAGGGGGAGTTTTTAAATCTAATTGTTGATTTGTAATATTAACACCTACTGCATTTGGGTCAAGAGCTTGCCCATTAACAATAACTTGATTGTTTGTAGCCTGTAGATTGATATCACTGGCATTAGGTGTTATAGTGACTTTATTAGCCATTAAAATGAGCCTGTAGTGATGTTTTTAGATACTTGAACTTGTCCTTCTAGGATACGAGTTACTTTTGTATTAATACCACTACCTGATGCTATTTCTAAATCATAATAAGCTTTATCAAAATCTAATATAGAAGATGTTAAGTAGGAAATAAATATTCCTATTGAACCCGATTCAGGGGGGTTAGTACCTCCTGAGCCACTTATATTTAAACCAGTACCATCATTATTTAGACTACTAGATAATGTTAAGTATAATGCACTAGATCCTGTTTGTTCTGCTCTTAATTGCATTCTAGCTTGATTATCTTTTAAATCAATAGGGGTTCCAGATGCATCTTTATAAAGAATTTCGAAATCAGTAGTAGCTCCTTTTTCAATTACAAAAGAATATTTTCCTGCTGCCATGTGTATTTTATTAATAAATATTTACCTTTTTTGTGTTCCACTACTACCCGCAGTACCAACTATTCGTTTATTATCGTAAGCATCAGTATAGTAATTAATTAAATCCTGTACTATTTCATCTCTATTATTTGTTAATAGAGTAATGGATTCCATATTTTTAATTTTTTTAGCAGCGCTATATAAAAATTTAAATCCAGAATCTTCTTTTTTCTTTAAATCTACCTGATGTGTATCACCACATACAATCATTTTAGAACGTTTTCCAATACGAGTTGCAATCATTTCCATTTGATCATGTGTAACGTTTTGTGCTTCATCTACTATAATAATAGAATCTAAAAATGTTCTACCTCG
>Ga0209535_1001969_pt1 | contig 13584 bp, 14 predicted proteins | sample LinPmetageLP28_FD_184041 | JGI IMG/M metagenome (GOLD analysis project Ga0209535, IMG submission 184041) | Marine viral communities from the Pacific Ocean - LP-28 (SPAdes) (version 2) | ecosystem: Environmental > Aquatic > Marine > Oceanic | place: Pacific Ocean | collected 2009-08-22 | reverse complement strand
ATACGATGCTGCAATGGCTAAGCATTTTACATTGCTAGTTGACGGTGCTGCTATGGGAGAAGATGCAGTCAAAAAAGCTGCCGAAGCACAAGACGTAAACAGAATAGCTACTGATAAAGTACAGGCATCAATGGAAGCAATGCGCAGACGTGTTAATGAAATAAGTCAATCATTTACTAGAATGTTAGCATCAACAGGAATTATGGATACTTTGATGATGGCATTTGAAACTGTAGCATCATTTTCGGAAAACTTTTTGTTCCCTACATTAAGAATATTGAACTCTATCTTTATGCCTATAATTGAAATTATTAGTGCAGTTCTTAATCCAGCACTTAAAGGTGTAGGATATCTTTTAGGTTTATTTGGTCAGTATGTTGAGTTTGTAATGACTCCTTTTAGAGCGTTAGCAGACGGTATACAATATGTAACTGGAATATTCAAACCACTAGCAGAAGTAGTTGGAATAAATTTAATGGGCGCATTTAATTCGGTCAAAGATGTTGTACAAGATACTTTTGGTGGAGCAATTAGTGCTGTTAGTAGCGTAGCTGACGGTGTAAGTGTCATGTTGGGTAATTTAAATCTTTCAGTTGAAAGTGTTTCTGACTTTATTATGGGAAGCTTTGGAAAAGCACTTGAATGGGCAAGAGACGGTGTAAATTATTTTGCTGACGTGCTTGGCCCTGCAGTAGACAATGTATCAAAAGCACTTGGTTGGGTTACAGATAAATTTTCAGCCATGGGCCAAGTCTTTAGTGATCTTTATAATAGTTTTAGTAAGATTACAGATGTAATAGATTTATTTAAAATTGGCATAACTGACATGAAGATTGCATTCTATGAGCTTCGTCTTTCATTGAAAAAATGGGCGGATAGTTTGTTTATGACAAATGATGAAGAAAGAGCTGAACAAGAAGAAATGCAGGCAAATATTGACCTGATGAAACAGGGCAATGAAGAGAAGAAAAATGAATTAAAAATTCGATTTGCTCAAAATCGATATGAAGCTGAAGTTAAAGCATTAAAAATACAAGAACAAAAAGATCGTGAACGCGGCATACGTGACGAAGCACTTGACAAGAAACTTATAGCAGCTAAGAAAAGGTTAGCCGAGGCTCATAAAAATGAAATAACAAAAATAAAAGATGGCGTATTAACCAATGAAAAACTTAATGCTCAAAAAGAAGCAGAAGTAGAACTTAACCAAAGTTTAAGCAAGGCACAAGATGTCTTAAAAGATTTTGCCACAAACGAAGATAGCTTTTTGGTATCACCAGATGGTACAGTAATTAAAGATACTAGACCAAGTGTGCCTGTTGGACAGTACAGTAGTGCTAGAGATGTTGGCGTAAGAGGCACTATTAAAGCAGGTGATGAAACTAACGCTTTGGACGTTATCGCTGAAGAAAACCTTCGTAACAACAAAATGAAAAATCCAGATTACGTTCCTGGAAAGTCAGAAAAAGAAGCAGCAGATGCGGCTGCACTAAATACACAAGCAAGTTTACAGATACAATCTGAAACTTTAAAAGTACAACATCGAATATTAGACGCACTTGAAGAAATGTCTAGTATGAGAGCATAGGGAAATAGATGAGCTGGAAAAAGTATTTTACTCCTGTAGCAGTTGATAATAATTCGGGTAGCTACAGCCCAATAAGCGGCGGCGGCCGACCTGGTCCTGCACGTTCAAATTATAGTTCTTACCTACCTGACGTATATGCTGGTAGTCCAAATCGTATTGAAAAATATATGCAGTACGACACAATGGATATGGATTCAGAAGTAAACGCAGCACTAGATATTCTTGCAGAATTTTGTACAGGAAAAGACAGCGGTAATTTAAGTAATTTTAACTTTAACTTTAGAGGGCAACCTTCTGGCACTGAAACTAAACTTCTTAAAGAAGCAATGCAGAAGTGGAGTAAGTCACAACAGTTTGAAACTAGAATGTTTCGTATTGTGCGTAACACTTTCAAGTACGGCGATGCATTCTTTTTAAGAGATCCAGAAACTAAAAAATTACTTTATATTGACAACGCAAAAGTTTCTAAAATTATTGTTAACGAGTCTTCAGGAAAAATTCCAGAGCAATATGTAATCAAAGATATTAACTTTAACTTTAAAGATTTAGTTGCAACAACACCACACGGTACAACAAACACAGCACCAAGCGGAACTAGTTCATACACAAGCGGCGGTGGGTTTGGTCGAGGTATGGTAGGTGATGCAGCACAGCCAACAGGCACACGTTTTCAAAATCAACAAAATGAAATTACAGTAGATGCAAAACACGTTGTACATATTTCTTTAAGTGAAGGCTTAGACAACAATTACCCATTTGGTAATTCATTACTTGAAAGTGTGTTTAAAGTTTACAAGCAAAAAGAATTACTAGAAGATGCAATTATCATTTATAGAATTCAACGTGCTCCTGAAAGAAGAATTTTTTATGTTGATGTAGGTAACATGCCTGCACACATGGCAATGAGTTTTGTTGAAAAAGTTAAAAACGAAATACAACAAAGACGTATTCCTAGTTCAACAGGCGGTGGAACAAGTGTTATTGATGCAAGTTATAATCCGTTATCAACTAACGAAGATTACTTCTTCCCACAAACAGCAGAAGGAAGAGGTTCTAAAGTTGAAACATTACCGGGTGGAACTAACCTAGGTGAAATTACAGATTTAAAATACTTTACTAACAAACTGTTTAGAGCTTTACGTATTCCAGCAAGTTATTTGCCAACATCAATTGATGAACAAGCAAACACTGTTTCAGACGGTAAAGTAGGAACAGCATATATCCAAGAATTAAGATTTAACAAATACTGCGAAAGACTTCAAAGCATTATGTGTGAAGCGTTTGACAAAGAGTTTAAACTTTGGTTAGACGGTAACGGCTATAACATTGATGCATCACTGTTTAACATTAACTTCCAACCACCACAAAACTTTGCAGCATACAGACAAGCAGAACTTGATACTACCAGAGCGAATATTTTTAGTGTAGTAGATGCAATTCCGCATTTAAGTAAACGTTTTGCAATGAAACGTTACTTAGGTTTATCACAAGAAGAAATTGTGGAAAATGAAAAAATGTGGAAAGAAGAAAATGCCGGTAACTTACAAGAACCAGGTGATGCTGGTGCGGAGTTAAGATCAGTAGGTGTAACGCCTACGGGGATGGCAACAGACGGTGCAGCCGAAGAAGCAGAAGCGCCAGCTGAAGCACCTCCGGCAGATGATGTAAGTGGTGGAGAAACAGCAGAAACTCCTGCAGTTTAATAAATACTAGTATGCTTTTGAAAGAATTTTTATATTTTAACGATGACGTAAACGATTTTTCCGTTGACCGTCGTTACGACAATAAGAAAGACGATGACGTCCTTGAAAAAGATGACACTAGAAAAATACGCCTTACATTACGTCAAATTAATCAATTAAGATTACAATCCGAAGCTCATGTTGCTGAAAAAGAATCAGAGCTAGATTTTATTAGACAAATGTATGGGGCGAAGCTTGAGCAAGAAGAATAAAAAACTCCACAAAGATATAGCATTTGTATTAGGTAACGGCATGAGCCGTAGAGCTATTGACTGTGAAAAACTTTTAAAAGTTGGCACAGTGTATGGTTGTAATGCACAATATAGAGAATTTGATCCTCATTACATTGTAGCAGTAGATGTTAAAATGGTTAATGAGATGATCGAAGCAAACTACCATCAAAAGGGTACAGTTTGGACTAATCCTAATAAAGGTATTAAAACTAATACTGGTATTAACTTTTTTAGTCCACACAAAGGATGGAGTAGTGGCCCAACAGCACTATGGTTTGCAGCGCAAAACGGACACAGACACGTTTACATCGCTGGTTTTGACTATCAAGGACTTAAAGGAAAGTTTAATAATGTATATGCAGACACCTTTAATTACAAGAAAACCACTGATTCTGCAACGTTTTTTGGCAACTGGTTAAGTCAAACAGAGAAGGTTATTAAGGAATTTACCAAGACAACCTTTTATAGAATCATTGAAGATGGTGCATTTATACCAGATAAACTAGGTCCGCAGCATACTAATCTAAAGCATATTAGTTTGCGTGATTTTGACAATACCTTTGAAGGAACTATATATCAACACAGAATGAGTCAAAATACTACCATTTAACCCTATTTTTATAACAATTATGTAAATATATAACAAACAGCCTTACCGATAATTTCAAGGAGAACTAAAATGGCAGATAAATCTACATTAGAACAAATGCTTGAAAACTTGGTTAATGATAACCAAGAAAAAGCAGAAGAATTATTTCACGAGTACGTGGTTTCTAAATCACGTGAAATCTACGAAAACCTTATTGAAGAAGAAATGAAAGATGAGGAAGTAGACGAAACTTCAGATAACGAAGACGAAGCAGTTGACGAAGCATCTAAAGATGATGATGCAGAAGATAAAGTTGATGAAGCATCAGACGATGACGCAGAAGACAAAGTTGACGAAGCTACTGACGAAGACGAAGTTAAAGAAGACTCAAAAGACGAAGAAGTCGATGAAGAGTTTGAAGACGTTGCAATTGAAGGCGAAGACGATATGCCTGATATGGGTGGCGATCCTACAGACGACTTAGAATCAGAAGTTGATGCAGACTCAGAAGAAGGCGAAAAAGAGCCAGCTGAGTTATTCCAAGACTTAGATTCAATTGTTGATGAGTTACAAGCAAAATTTGACGAAATCAAAGGTGATGATGGCGAAGAAGGCGAAAGCGATGACATGCCAGACATGGATGCAGAAGAAGCTGTTGACGCAGCAATTGCTCCAGAAGTTGATGAGTTAGACACGTTTAGAGAGTACGTAGAAAAAGTTGCTGGCGGACACGGTGCTGAAACAAAAGGTTCAGCTGAAAGTTCAGACAACAAGAAGTCAGTCGTTGATAATATGAAAAACGACATGGGCGGAACTAGTGCTAACATTGCTAAAAGCAGCGATGACTCAGGTAAAAACGACGGTGGACTAGCAGACATTACACCTAAAGAAGAGAATATGGGCAACGTTAACACGCCTGGTTCAAAGAATGCAACTAAAATGAATGCACAAAAAGGTCATGGTGCAGAGAAAAAAGGTGCAGGCGAATCAGCTGATAACAAGCAATCGATTTTCCGTAGCAAACGATAGTAAAAAGGAAGACTATAAGTGAAAACTACACTAGCAGAACATCTGAGCTTCGATCAGGCTAAAATCGTAATTGAGCGTGATGAGCAGGCGGATGGTAAGTCGTTACATTTGAGTGGCATCTGTATTCAAGGTGACATTCGTAACGCTAATCAGCGTGTTTATTCTTCTAAAGAAATTGATAGGGCTGTCAAGACGCTCAACGAACAGATTTCTGGGGGGTATTCAGTGCTAGGTGAAGTTGATCACCCACAAGATTTACGCATCAATTTGGACAGGGTCAGTCACATGATTACAAAAATGTGGATGGATGGTCCAAATGGCTACGGAAAACTTAAAATGTTACCAACGCCGATGGGACAAATTGTTTCATCGATGTTGGAATCAGGAGTCAAGTTGGGAGTCTCAAGTAGAGGTTCGGGAGAAGTTGACGGAAACGGTAATGTTGAAGGATTTGAAATTATTACTGTTGACGTTGTAGCTCAACCATCTGCCCCGGGAGCATATCCAACACCAGTTTACGAACACCTTATGAACGCACAAGGTGGCTACAAGGCATTTCAAGTGGCACAAGAAGTACAAGGCGATACACAGGCACAAAGATATATAGCAGAGAGCTTGAAAAATTTTATTTCAAGTCTAAATAAAGCGTAGGAGAATCACAATGCTAGAGTTTGTAAAACAACTATTTGAAAACAATGTGATTTCCGAAGAAGTCAAGTCGGAAATTGAGACCGCTTGGGAAAAAACCGTTCAAGATAACCGTGATAATGTTACTACACAATTGCGTGAAGAATATGCACAGAAGTACGAACACGATAAGACCGCAATGGTTGAAGCAGTTGAGAAGATGCTGGCTGACAGAATTACAGCAGAGCTTTCTGAATTTGCAGAAGACCGCCAAGGACTTATTGAAGCTAAAGCCAAATATGCTAATAAAATCGTAAAAGATTCAAAAGCTATGGAAGCATTTGTTCTTAAAAATCTTAAGAATGAATTAGCAGAACTTCGTGAAGATCGTAAAGCAGTTGCAGGTAACGTAGCCAAACTTGAATCTTTTATTGTTAATGCACTTTCGAAAGAAATTGCTGAATTCCATGCTGATAAGAAAGACTTAGCAGAAACCAAAGTTAAACTTGTTAGAGATAGCAAGGCTAAATTTGAAGAAGTTAAGAAAGACTTTATCAATAAAGCATCGAATATCGTTGAAGGTACAGTATCGAAAGGTATTAAATCTGAAATGGTACAATTGAAAGAAGATATTCAGGCAGCGAGAGAAAACGACTTTGGTCGTAGACTTTTTGAATCGTTCGCAAGTGAATACGCTACTAGCCATTTAAATGAAAAATCTGAAACTTCTAAACTTCTTAAAGTTGTAAAACAGAAAGAAACTGAAGTAGCAGAAGCAGCAAAGTTTGTTGCAGAATCTAAAGAGTTAGTGGAAAGTCGAGATGCAGAGATTGCTCGTATCAAAGATAGCGCAGCTAGACAAGATGTAATGGCAGAATTGCTAGGACCTCTTGCAGCAGAGAAGCGTGAGGTAATGGGTGAGTTACTAGAATCTGTACAGACTAATAAATTACACGCAGCTTATGACAAGTATATTTCTTCTGTAATGGAAGGAAGTGCTCCATCTAAAGTGGCGTTGACAGAGGCAAAAGAAATAACAGGCGATAAAGCACAAGGCAATCAAATTAGCAGTGGAGAAAAAACTGCTGAGATATTTGACATCCGCAGGCTTGCGGGCTTAAAAGTTTAAGGAGAAAAACAATGTCACAACTACTAGAAAGTCGCTGGTCAGAAACCAAAGATGCCCTTTTAGAAGGACTTCAAGGTAACAAGCGTACTGTTATGGCAACAACTCTAGAGAATACCCGCACGTATTTGAACGAGTCTGCCACTGCAGGTGCTACTTCTGCCGGTAACGTTGCAACACTAAACCGTGTGATCCTTCCAGTGATCAGACGTGTGATGCCTACGGTCATCGCTAATGAACTAGTTGGCGTTCAGCCAATGACTGGACCTGTTGGTCAAATCCACACACTAAGAGTACGTTATGCTGATGCATTCAACTCTGGAAGTGGAACTGACACTACAGCAGGTGACGAAGCACTATCACCTTTCAAGATCGCTGAAGGTTATTCTGGTGCTACTAATGATAAAGCAGCTTCTACAGCAGCTTTAGAAGGTGTAGCTGGAAACAGACTAAGCATTCAAATCTTGAAACAAACTGTCGAAGCGAAAACTCGTAAATTGAGTGCTCGTTGGACGTTTGAAGCTGCTCAAGATGCACAAGCTCAACAGGGTATTGACATCGAAGCAGAAGTAATGGCTGCTTTAGCACAAGAAATAACAGCTGAAATTGACCAAGAAGTTATTCAATCATTGAAAACACTTGCTGGTACGGCTGCTTTAACTTACGACCAAGGTGCAGTGTCAGGTACTGCTACTTTTGTTGGTGACGAACATGCTGCTTTAGCTGTTCAAATCAATAGAGTATCTAACTTGATTGCACAGCGTACAAGACGTGGCGCAGGTAACTACGCTGTTGTTTCACCAACAGTATTAACGTTGTTACAATCTGCTACAACTTCAGCGTTCGCAAGAACAACTGAAGGTACTTTTGAAGCACCAACAAACACTAAGTTTGTAGGAACTTTAAACAGTGCAATGCGTGTGTACGTAAACGGTTATGCAACTGACGACGATGTGTTGATCGGTTACAAAGGTTCTTCGGAATCAGACGCACCTGCGTTCTACTGCCCATACATTCCTTTGATGTCAAGCGGTGTTGTACTTGATCCAGGTACATTTGAGCCAGTTGTAAGTTTCATGACAAGATATGGTTATGTAGAGTTAACAAACACTGCATCATCTCTTGGTAATGCAGCTGACTACTTAGGAAAAGTTGGAGTTACTTCAGCTAACCTAAGATTTGCGTAAGCAAGTAAAGATTTAAAAAATCTACTAAAGGGCGGTATTTTTATATCGCCCTTTTTTTATGACTAAATAATAGTATCGTTCATCCCAATCGGGACGGAAGTAGCATTATGCGAAGGAACGCACCTAACTTTAAAAAGGAGGGTGTTATGAACAGATTCGATCATTTACACAAAACATACCGCGAGGCAAAAATGAGAGCTCGTAAGGAACGCATCTTAATGATGTCACGTTCTGAGCCAAACATTAATGGTAGTGGTACTAGTGGATATACTGTAAAAAGTGGCGAGAATACTGGCAAAGTACTAAAACATATTTCTGTTACTTCAAGTAATAATATATAGTTTTATCCAAAATAAAAGAGGTTGACAAATACTTATTTTGTGTTATATTAATAATATAGCAACAAAAGAGTAATTAACTTTTGTTTATAGTGCAAGGAAGAAGCCTTTACCAGAAGGGTTGAACTTGACTAACCAGGGGTGGTACCCAGGTGCTGTACTAGAGATAGGCAGTATCACATCGCAGTCACTAGCGGGGTTAGGTTGTACGGAACAGAATGGTATTCAGGTCCGTGCTTGTAGGTGTACCCAAGTCCTACCTATTTTGCTTATATTAAAAAGACACTTCGGTGTCTTTTTTCTTGACTAACTGTCCAAAATACTATATAATACTAGCATGGAGATAAAAGACGACAAAGACTTCTCTTTATTAAGAGAACAAGTGAAAAAATGGAACAAGAACCATTCTATGTTCAAACACGATGTTCGTCAGTTATCTAAAGCACTAGAAAAGCTCATTGATAATCACAGTCAGCACATGATTATGCATCGTCAAACTAAGCGTAATATACATTTAGAACGAGCTCAAGCAGAAATAGACAATATAAACGTTCTTCTTAAAACTGTTGGGCAACAAGAACTACTAGCAATCCTTAGCAGAAGATAAATACTTGTGTCAAAAGTGTGCCGCTGACAACGGCGGACTTATGCGGAAAACCAACCGCGTAGACCTAGAACGTCAAACTTAAGGAGAAAAAAATGGGAAGACCAATTAATAAGAAATACTTCGGTGCATTGGGTGTTGACGCAACACCTCATATTCCAGTTGAAGCAGCGTTTATCGGCGGCATTATTGTTAATGCTACAGATGGCGGTAGTGATGTTTATATCGTTAAACAAAAATCTTCACGCAGATTTTTAGTTCACGGTAATGACTCAGGCGAAGAAGCAATTTGTAAACTTGTAAATAAAGTTACTGATTCTTCTGCTGTGCTTGAAGGCGAAATGGTAATCATTGGTTACTATAACGGTCAAGCAGTTAACGTTATGAAGATGTCAAACAGAATTGCTACAGACTTTAGTAACAACAGATACAAGTGGTCTGTTAGTGATGACTCAACTACAAACGTTTTAACATTAGAAGACGTATAGGAATATAGTTAATGGCACAGTTAGTACAAACCAACGGTGATTATACGATTAAGACAGGTGAAGGGTCAAATGTAAAATTTGATACTGGAGCAGGTATCGGTGAAGTACGAATCACAGGCAACTTAGTTGTTGAGGGTGATACACTAACTGTCCAAGCTGAAAACCTAAATGTTAACGATAACATTATCGAATTAAATTATGGTGAAACAGGTGCTGGAGTTTCTTTAAGATATGCTGGTATACAGATTGATAGAGGAAGCGAAACGCCTGCTTCATTTTTTTACGATGAAAATGATGACACGTTTAACATTGCAAAAGGTAACAGTGGTAGTTACAACTTTACTGATAGTAGTTTAAGATTAAAAACTATTACAACTAGCGATACTACAGATGGGGGAGATTTAACCCTTATAGGTTCAGGATTAGGTGTTGTAAAAGTCATTGGTACCACAAACTATAAAGATCAAGTAACACACGACGATGATATTCCTAATAAGAAATACGTTGACGATGCTATTAGAGATAACCCAACATTCCAAATTATTGATAATGACACAAGGGTCATTGTTACTGATAAAGATGTTAGTGGTGCATTAACTTACTTGATTGACAATACTGGATATAGTTCCTTTGGAGAAAGTGCTATTTCAGTAATTGTTGATGGTTCACTAGGTGCTCAATTTTATTCCAATAGAGCAGTAATACAAAACCTTGAATTTATTAACAACGAAATAACAAACAACGATACTAACGGTAATATCTTTTTAAGAACACAAGGTACAGGTAAAGTTAAACTTAACTACGGACTTGAACTTGAAAAAATTGCAGTTACTCCAGCATATGTAAACGAATCAACTATTCTTTATCACAATGAAGAACAGTTAGGTCAAACAGGTGTGTTCTTTACCAACGGTACTAGAACTGGAGAACTAGTAAATAGAAACAGAGCATTACTTTACAGTATGATATTTTAAAGGAAAAACAAATGATTAAAAGTACAAAAGTATCTGCAACAAATGTTAGTGTTCCGGAAAAAGTCTATACTAGTACAACTACAGGTGCTCCTATTGGAGGCAGTGTTACAGGACAGGTAAACGCAATTACCACAATGATCCTTTGTAACCTTGGTACTCCAACTATTACGGATGAGTCTGTTAATACATGTAATGTAAGTGTGTACCTAGTAAAAGCTGGTGACACACCGGATACAGATAACATTATTGTTAACACATTAATTGTGCCTGCAGGCGAAACAGTATTTTTCAGTGATGAAAAAATTATTTTAGATTCAGGCGATGAAATTTGGGTTGGTACATCTGTAGCAAGTTTAATTACTGTTACAGTAAGTTCAATGCAAGTGTAGAGGAAAACTTATGAAGTTTTTAAAATACCAGAATACATCTAGATACAGTCCAAGTGATAATTCTATTTCAATTAATCCTTATGGAAGAGTTGTAATGAGTACAACTGCTGGCTTGATGTTACCTAAAGGAACGTCAGCACAAAGACCAGACCTAGTAGGTGTAAGACAACCGGCTACAGCAGACGGAACTATTAGATACAATACTGACATTACTGCTATTGAAGCATATGTTGGCGGCAACTGGGAATTAGTTGTGCAGCCTGCGGCTTCTGCTATTACAGTACAAACACTAGGACCAGGAGATGGAACTGAAACTGTGTTTGGACCAGTATTTGAATCAACGAGTGCAAACAACGTTTTATGTTTAATTGAAAACGTATTACAAATTCCTACAACTAACTTTACACTTGAACAAAGCACTGCTGGAAATTTAACAGGTCCTAATCAGCCATACGCAGACGGATATTATTTTAAATTTAATTCTCCAGTGCCGGCTACTAAGTATCTAACAACCTTCTACGGATTCTCAAACTAATGTCACAAGTAGGGCGAATAGGTGGACATTTATTAGATCCAAATCTTGAAAGACAAGGAATTGATCTTGCCTTTAAGAATACCAATTTTGATGCAACTCCAATATTATACTTAGATGTTACTAATAATAGAATTGGTGTTAAAACAGATTCCCCTCAATACGACCTAGACATTCAAACAGATGTTTCAACAACTAATGCTGAAGCAACTAGTCAAGCAAGACTAGATAATGTTCTTATAAACGCTCCTGCAACATTTTCAACGATTACAGGACCGTTAAATATTGTTCCCTCATCAGACCAAGGTTCAATTGTTTGGCAAAGGTTACAAACAGACAACTTAGATATTAGTGATAATTTTATACAAGGTAAAAGCACAGACGACAGTATTACTTTAGATACAAGTGGTACAGGTACTATTAATGTTCATGCAAATACAAACATGACAGGTAACCTAGCTGCAACAGGAGACATTAACCTAGATGGTAATGTAACACTAGCAGGTAATGTTATAGTAGGTGATAGTTCTTTTTCTACTGTTGTTATCAATCCTGACTTAACACAAGATATTTTACCACAAACTGATAACACATTAAGTTTTGGACAAGACGAGCGCGACTCTTCACCAAGAAGATTTTCAGAATTACATACTCCTGATAATTTAACAAACACAAATAATGTTCGTCCTATGGGAGCATTGATTAGTAACCAGCTTAGTTTCAGAGGTGAAACAGGTGATCAGGTTTTAGAAACACCAACTATCACATCAACACAATCAAACGAAGATACAATGTTAGTTTCTGCTACGGGCGATTACTATGTTAACGGAACAAAAATAGAAACCGATAATATCCATAATACTGGTAACGATCCTTTTAGTTTTGGAAACACAGGCATTGGTTATTTAAGATTTATGGGCGACAGTGCATTTAAAATGCCAGCAGGTACAAATGCTGAACGTCCAGGATTACCAGAAGTTGGTGATACTAGATGGAACACAGATGAACAAATTATGGAATGTTTTGCTGGTATTGTTGAAGCAGTAACAGTAACAGGAACATTTACAGGATTAGCAGATGCGGCTAATATTCTTTCAGGAACTACTACTACAAACTCCGTATACGGAACTGATTTTAGTTGTAGAATGAACTTATTAGCAGAAACGGTAACAGTAGTTCAATTCTTATCGCAAGGAATTGGATATCAACAAGGCGATCAGATCGTAATTCCAGGAACTAAACTTCCGGGTGGTTCTAGTCCAGCCAACGATATCACTCTAACAGTAGGCGCACAGGCCAATGATGGCTACGCAGTAGCAACTGGTGGCGGTGCTGAAATTAGTGAATCACTAATGGAAGATTTAGGCGACGTATATAGCCTTATCCTCGGTTAATTAAGACAATTTGCTAAATACTACTGTTGATGCCGACCAAGCATCGATCTTTTACTGTGGTTAGCCCGCAATGTAAGGTGGCTAGAGGGACAGGATCCCCGTGAAAAGGAGAGCGTAATGGCAATTGGTCGTATTTCGGGTCCGCTCTTAAAGGCGAATCTCGTTAGAAACGGGGTTGATTTAGCTTTTGAGAACGACTTACTTTACATAGACGTAAACAATGCTCGTTTAGGAGTAAACAACTCTTCTCCCACCACGGATATCGATGTTGTAGGTACAACAAGATCAACAACACTCACAGTAGACAATCAACTAGATGTAGGAAATTTAAGTATTACTGGTAATACTATTTCCAGTACACTTGATACTATCTCATTTGCACCTTCAGGTTCAGATCCAGTAATTTATAATTCTAAGTTACAAGTAGATGATCTACAACTTACAGGTAACACAATTTCAACAACAGTTTCTAACACTAATTTAGAACTCCGTCCTAATGGCGCAGGCACATTAGAAGTTGTAGGTAATACAAATATTACTGGCGACTTGTACGTTTCTGGTAACATTAACACAGGTGGTGATATTACCATTGGTGGTAACATTGTTATTGGTGACGCACCTACAGACACTATCGAGTTCAACGCTGCGATTGCAAGTGATCTTATTCCAGAAACTGATAACACATACAAGTTAGGTGACACAACAACAAGATGGAAAGAGATTCATGTTAATGATTTATACACA
>Ga0209535_1001968_pt1 | contig 13587 bp, 17 predicted proteins | sample LinPmetageLP28_FD_184041 | JGI IMG/M metagenome (GOLD analysis project Ga0209535, IMG submission 184041) | Marine viral communities from the Pacific Ocean - LP-28 (SPAdes) (version 2) | ecosystem: Environmental > Aquatic > Marine > Oceanic | place: Pacific Ocean | collected 2009-08-22 | reverse complement strand
AACGGTGATACAAAAGAAATACCTGGGGGTGTAAGGAGAGATCCTAATGCAGGTAAAAAAGATAAGGGCAAAGGGTCATACCTATGGGACGCAGTAAGATTCTCACACAAAACATTTGCAGTCGACCATGCAATTAAAACAATAAATGCAGATTACATATTATGGTTAGATGCTGACACATATACTTTCAGGAACATAACAACAGACTTCGTAACTGCCTTACTTCCAAGTACTAAACTTGTAAACTTCTTAGGCCGAGGGGAAAAATATCCGGAATGTGGCTGGGTATGTTACAATAAGAAGCATCCAAAAATAACAGAATTCATGAAGTACTGGACGGATCTTTACGTGAATGACACTATATTCAAAGAATTAGAATGGCACGACAGTTACGTATTCTGGCAGTGCATCAAAAGAATAGCACCCAACGATGGTGTTGACATAGGTAAGGGTGCAGGTGCCAAAGGACATCACGTGTTCATAAACAGTGTGCTTGGTGGTTACGTGGATCACATGAAAGGCAAAAGAAAAGTTTTAGGAAAAAGTAGTAAGAGTGATCTGCGTGGCGATCGCAAGGAAGATTACTGGAAGAACGTAGAAAACTACGATCCTTTTGGTGGTGTCAAGTTTGACGCCAAGCAGGCAGAGGACATAGTAAGCAAAGTTGCAAAGGGAAAGCAAGGCAACTGATGAAGATAGAGATTTGGCCAGACCATGGACCCTTAAATTCAAAAGACATATTTCAAAAGTTTATACATTCTTTACGCCAGTCTGGAGACCAGGTATGGGAGAACAAGCAGGCACCGGATGCCGACGTGGCAGTGATCTGGAGTGTCCTGTGGCAAGGTCGCATGCGGAAAAATAAAAATGTATGGGACAGATATAGGAATTCAAACAAGCCAGTAGTTGTGTTAGAAGTAGGTGGCATTAAAAGAAACGAAACGTGGAAGATAGGAATTAACGGCGTTAATAGAGAAGCAGACTTCCATAATGAAAGTGCTGACGGAGAACGTTGGAACAAATTTAAGATTGAACTTAAACCATGGAGGCAGACCGGAGATGACATAATAGTTTGTGGACAGCACACCGAAAGCCATCAATGGAGGAATAATCAGCCAATGTCCAAATGGTTTGCACAGCAGATAAAAGAGATAAGGAACCACACCGACAGACCTATAGTGATTAGACCACACCCTAGAAATCATGTTGCAATAGACACCACAAAATACAAGGACGTGAAGATAGTAGGACCCAAAAGGGATAGGAATACCTATGACGACACAGATCTTGCTGATAGATTAAAATCAGCATGGGCGGTGGTCAGCCATTCAAGCAATCCTGCCATGACAGCAGTGTTCTCAGGAATTCCTGTATATGTGTCCGAGGCAAGTTTAAGTTATGATGTCGGGAATAAAACATTCGAAAATATTAATAATCCTGTGATGCCTGATAGGCAACAGTGGGCTAACCGTTTAGCATATACAGAATGGTGGACCGATGAGATAGAACAAGGACTGCCATGGAAACGTATTAAAAGACGCCTCGAGGAGAAATATTTAAAATGATTACACCTATAGAGTGGAGCAAGTACACAGGTGAAAAAGTATGTGTAAAGACAACCATCCGCGGAGGGAAAAAAATACAGGATTGGAAGTTCTATGAAGACAAAGTAAATGCCGTACCACAAGGTAATGCTTACATCATAGGGAACGGTCCGTCTCGTAAAGGTTTTGATCTATCAAAACTCAAGGAATCAGGACAGACTTACGGTTGTAACGCATTGTACAGAGATTTTATGCCGGACTTCATATTCTCCGTTGACAGCAAGATGACGGTGCAGATGATAGATGACCAAGTGGGATTGAACACTATACACTATGCCCCAGCACTAGAAGTAAACAGAGATAAAAAACAAATGTTACATTTAATTCCAAACAACCCACACTGGATATCAGGCAACGTGGCTTTCTGGACAGCCGGAGTTCATGGACACAAAAACGTTTACCTAATAGGATTTGATTTCAGGGAATACGGAGCAGGTCAATTGAACAACATATATCAAGACACCGAATGCTATGGAGAACGTAATCAAGATACCATATTTGATGGATGGTTAAAACAATTCAGAGATATGATAAAAATGAGGCCTGATGTTAACTTTACAGTTGTGCATGACAATCCACCAGACTATCTAAACTATCTGCAGACAGGCACAGACCTAGGTAATACTAAAGTTATATCTTACAAAGAGTTTGAGAATATTGTGCTAGCCAGTTCTTGATAGAGTCAACCCGGCACTTTTAAATTTATTTCTGAAAGCGTAAAAGTTTGCATTGTGATTTGAATAAGGGTCTTTCAATATTGTCATCTGATAAAGATGCACCATCTCGTGTGCCAAAGTTTCAATGAAGTCTTTGAACGTTGGATACTTGCTGTGTAATTCTATTGCGAAAGTTACATCGGCTTTTTCATAAGGTATAACAGTTTGATCGTATGTACCTTTCCTACACTTCCTGTTATCCCAATTTGCCCAACATCTTCCCCAGTCATCTGTCATCCTTACAAGGTACAACGGCACATTGGGTAACTTATTACCAAATAATCCTTTGTTAAGATGTTTGAACCAAGTCACTACTAATGAATGTGTAGGCTTAAAATTCCTAGCATTCTTTCGCATAGTCAGAGTATTTTCCAATTTAATCTTTAATTGTTTCCTGACTGTGACAGTCTTTTTACTAGTTCTTTTCATGGTTGACTATATTACCAAGTATGCTATAATATACTAATAATTATCTAAATTACCAGGATATAAAATGCACAACGATATGCCAAAAACAATTAACGACGCACTAAAAATACTAGCATATAATGATTATTTTTTCTCAGATCCCCAATTGAACCAAAAAAGCCATATCAAGCCACATCAAAAGGACTACGATACAGTGAGATCATTGGCAGAATCACAATACGCATGGACAGAGAAACAGGCCAGATTGGCACTGGTTATCCTCAAAAGGTACCTGACCAAATTCCAAGCACACGGTATGGACATCAAAAAATTGTTGGACAACCCGGTGTACGAGGACGACTTCCGTGTGATCAGTTTTGACAAAGTTATAGAGAAATACACCGACGAAGATAACATTGACAGGATCGAGATGAGATTTCCTTACCACAAGAAAGTGATACAACTGATACGTTGCATGAAAGACAATCGTGATCTTCCTGGAATGTATGCAGTGTACGATGGTGAGAAAAAGAGATGGACGTTCCAACACAGCGATGTCACTGCTTATTATCTAACACTGATCGCCGTGAGATATGATTTTAAATTCGTGGACGACAGTTTGTTGAACGACTACGAAGAAATCAAAAAAGAAGTAATAGGACATCGTCAGCCAACTGCAAGATTAATCGCAGGTGAGGTTGTATTAGATAATGCTCCGGAATCACTTCAAGAATACTGGAATGAAAATCTAAAAAATAAAACAGTGCTGGCACAACTAGATTCCTTAAAAAACTTTAATATATCAACAAAAGGAATGAACGTGGAGGCCGAGACTACGATAGGCCACAAGATAGCACACAATAACTATCACAAGTTGTGGATAGACTCAAAAGGTTTTTCAAAGACCGATGTTGTCAAAGGATTGATCGAACTAGATTGTTTCCCGTTAATGATGCCTGTTAGTGGAGACATACACATGGAAGATGATGTCAAAGACTTCTGGGAATGGTTAAACGCTTTTAAGGCACACGGCATAGACATACTGAATGATTGCAGTTGGGGTTTTGATATCAAAGAACCCATGTACGAAAAAGATTATGCCAAGAAAGGTAACGATAGAGTCACACTGCTAAACAACAATAGATCACAAGATTTTTTTGAGAACTTGTTTGAACTACACCAAATGAGTAAACAATTCAAACTCATAAGTGATAATACCAAAATTATATTTGTGAGGAATAGAATACCAAGATCATTAATCAAAAGTAAAATAAAACCAAGGACATCTTTGGTTGCACTGGGTGGTGGTTATTATGCCACTGGCACAGACAATCTAAAAAGAATGCTTGAAAATCTTCCAAAAAAGTTGTATTATAGTGATCACCAACCGAGTAGTTGGGATTGGCATGATCACATAATAGTAAAACTTTAGAATGAGCAGTTGTAAATTAGTAATAAAAGACGAAGTGAATGTGAAGTTCGAGAACCTAAGTCTCGAATGGCGGAAGAGGTTATCAAACAAATTCAAATACGAGATCCCATATGCAAGACATCTTCCAGCGGTCAAGTTAGGAAGATGGGACGGTAAAGTTAGTTTCTTTGGGTTAGGTGGCACCACATATCTAAATCTTGTTGACCAAATCATTCCAATACTAGACGAGGGCGGTGTGTACATAGATGTTGAGGACAAAAGAGAGAAACACGACTTTGAATTCGAAGCGGTGGATAAAAATTATCTATCACACATAACGTGGCCAGTCAATCATCCGGCGGCCGGACAGCCAATAGAATTACGAGACTACCAAGTGGAGACCATTAACAAGTTTATAGAGTATCCACAAAGCATACAGGAAATTGCCACTGGTGCAGGTAAAACGATTATTACAGCGGCATTGTGCCAACTGGTTGAACCATACGGTAGGACACTGACCATTGTACCAAACAAGAGTCTTGTCACACAGACGGAAGAGGACTTCCTTGCTTGTAACTTAGATGTGGGTGTGTATTACGGAGACAGGAAGGAACTTGGAAGATTTAACACAATAGCAACATGGCAATCATTGAACGTGTTAGAAAAAAAAAGCAAAGACGAACACACAACAGATTTTCTTGAAGCAATACAAGGCATCAACACAGTGATAATAGATGAGGTACACATGGCCAAAGCAGACGTGCTGAAGAGATTATTGACAGGACCGTTTGCACACTGTGGCATACGTTGGGGACTAACAGGTACAGTACCAAAAGCGGATTACGAATTTATGGGATTGAAATGTAGTATAGGTGACGTGTCAAACAGGATTCAGGCCAGCGAATTGCAAGATAAAGGTGTATTAGCAAACTGTCATGTGAATGTTTTGCAGACACAGGATCATCCACAGTTCAAAACATACGCAGAAGAATTAAAATGGTTAACCACAGACAAGACTAGAATGAAGTGGGTGGCAAAGACAATCAAAGACATATCCTCATCAGGCAATACACTAATACTCGTTGACAGAATATCTGCTGGTGAGATACTAGAAGCACAGATTGATGGTGCAGTCTTTGTATCAGGATCAACCAAAAACACAGACAGGAAAGAACAATATGATGAAATATCTACTGCAACAAATAAAGTTATTATCGCCACATATGGAGTTGCCGCTGTTGGTATTAATATTCCTAGGATTTTTAATCTTGTTCTCATAGAGCCAGGCAAGTCGTTTGTCAGGGTCATACAAAGCATAGGACGTGGAATAAGAAAAGCAGAAGACAAAGACAGCGTACAGATTTGGGACATTACCAGTAGTTGTAAATTTGCAAAAAGACACCTAGGGGCAAGGAAAAAGTTTTACAAAGAGGCCAATTACCCGTATAATATAGAAAAGATAAATTATGAAAATCCTTACACTAGATAATAGATCTTACAAACTAGAAAAAGTACCGGAGTGGGTTGACGAGCAACTGCGGTTTGCAGTGCTTGATAATTCTGACCCTGCTAACCCAGACTTCTTTTACATACCTTTAATATTTCTTGAGAGCTTCAATGCACCGGCGGCTGTTTTAGAGATCGGTAGACACAAAATAAAGATGCCTCTTGATTGGAAGATGCTAATAGGTGAAGCGGGACAATCAGAGATGCATGTGTTGCCAATCACAAGTTTGAATGATAGAGGCTTCGACGCTTTCACTTTCAATCCCCTGTCCAGTCCTAAGCCGGATTTCATACCAATAGATGTTGTTGATATTTACACGGAAGTGAAATGGTATTTTCCAAAAATTAAATCAGGACAGATGTTGGCAGTACCATTAAACAATGGTCCAAAACCAATGTGTGCTTACTTCGTGAAAGACATCTCGAGGCAGTGTGAACAGGTGGACTATGGCTCAGTCTGGTAGGAGAACAATCACAATAGACGCTCCGGTTATGATAACCAGTAACAAAATTGCTGTGTGGATGGATGAAGACTGGATGCACAATTTCTTTGATTTTATACGTAGACACAAATTCCAACTTTCAGGTATGAATCACATGCAAAAGAAAATAAAATTAACATTTGTAACAGCAAAAGAATGCACAATGTTTGGATTAAAATATGACGCCAGAAAAAAATAGGAAATTTTTTGATCTGAGAAATGGTCTCAAAGCCGTTGATTTCAGAAACAAAGATTACTTCGATAGAATAGATGACAAGGAAAAGTCTTTATACTCTCCGTACATGTTGATGAGATATGTTTCAAGCACATCGTCCAAAGATCAATTTTACGTAGAACACTACGTGGAGATGGTGAACGAATGTGTTAACAAGCATTGTTTCACACTGGGTAAACACAAGAAACTGCTTTGGATACTAACTGCTATGTGTGGATCATTACAACAGCAATTCCATCCATGGGTGAAACCAATGAAGCGTGTGCCAAACAAGAGTTTAAAGAAACTACAACAGATATATCCAACTTGGAAAGAATCTGATCTCGAGGCGCTAGACAAAATAATTTCAGACAGAGAATTAGAGGAACTGATAGAAGCACATGGCATCAACGAATAAATGTACCTACTGTGGCAAGGAGTTTGCAAAGGAACGTACATTACAAGTACACCTGTGTGAACCAAAGCGTAGATATCTACAGCGAGATGAGAAATGGGTTGTAAATGCGTTTATGGTGTTCCAAAGATTCTATCAGATACATCAACACAATTCAAAAACAAAGACCTATGACGACTTTGTAAAGAGTCCGTACTACAATGCTTTCGTAAAGTTTGGCAGGTTTATCATGCATATCAATCCACTTTATCCAGAGAAGTACATAGAGTTTGTACTGAAATCAAAAATTAAATTGGATCACTGGTCTAGAGATGATTTATACGAAACATATCTGATCGAAGCATTAAAATCAGAACCAGTAGAAGCCGCGTTACAGAGAAGCATCGCAACAATGATGGACTGGGCTACAGAACAAAATGCACAATGGCCTGACTACTTTAGACTAGTGAACACCAACAGGGCAGTGCAACACATACAGCAAGGAAAAATAAGTCCATGGTTGCTGTTAGGTTGCAGTGCAGGAAAAAGAATGTTAAAATCATTTAACGACGAACAATTACAAATGATAGAAAAATTTATAAACACAAGTTTCTGGCCAAGCAAGTTGAAGAGCTATCCTGCCGATCACATGCTGGTACAAGACACAGCAAGGGAGGCTAAAATTGTCTAAAATAAATTTAGAAATTGCAGAAAATTTAGAATTTGAAGATGGCGATATTGCAATCACAATAAAGCAAGATGGAACTATTGGAAAAGTAATTTTGCCTAAAATGGATTTGAAAGCCCAAAAGAGTGAAGGGTACAGTGCCATGTTGGAAGTAGTAGAATTGTTACAGCCTGGATCTAAAGAACAGTTTATCAAACACAATAAAAAAGAAAAAGGAAGTGTACATTAATGCCTGACGTAGATATAGACTTCTATGATAGAGACAACACGTTGAAGTTTTTTAAACACACACCAGCATCAATTATCAAGGATGGAAAATCCGAGAAACACAAGACAGGAGTTTACTTCCACGCTGTTCCGGAACACCCAGTGACAGGACACGCATCTCTAGACTACAAGAAAGCAGAGGATAGAGGATACTTCAAGATAGATTGTTTGAATGTCAATATCTATAAAGATGTCAAATCAGAGCAGGAACTGGTTGAACTAATGATAATGGAGCCTGACTGGGACATGCTGAAAGATCCTAAGATTGTTGAAAATTTGTTTCATCTAAATGGCCATTACAACATAGTTTCAAAATTACAGCCAAGGACAATAGAACAACTTGCGGCTGTGTTAGCAATAATACGTCCTGCCAAGAGACAGCTCATGCACAAGGATTGGTCGGATATTACAAAAGAGGTATGGACTAAACCAACAGACGGCTCATACTTCTTCAAGAAGTCACACGCAGTGGCATATGCACAGGCAATCGTAGTGCAGATGAATTTGATGAGCAGAGCTAAATATAGTTTTGATGCACCATCAAAAAAATAAAAAGAAAAAATCCAAAAAACACAGTAAAAGAACCTCCAGTCGGAACTGGATCGACAATGCTTATGATCCTAAGAATCCGTTAACGATATATTACGCGAAGTATATTAATAAAGACGGAAAAGTTTAAATAGGTCTTCTTACTAACTGTATAGTTCTTCTTTTGACTCTCTTCTTGGAAATTTCAGACAGTCTCACAGTTGGCCCGTGAACTATTTCAATGTCTTTTGAATTAAGGGTTACCAACGTTGAGCGAAAATATCTAAATTCACCTTTAAGAAATATGTTTATTGGTAATTTACGATTGGATTCGTGCCACCAAGTCTCACCACACTTCAAAAATCTCATTTTGTCTTGTGGCATCATCAGTCTGCCGTAGTCATAGAAACTGATGACATTTGCATCCTCGTTCTGCACAATGCCCACATACTCCAAGTCGCCCTTTCTGATAAGGCTTAAAAATGGGAATTTGTCTCGCAGGGTGTTAAAAATTTCGATCATTCTATTCCTATAAATACTGTTAAATATGTACTATGCAAACAGTTCAAAGGTATTTACTATCGCAGTCGGTAATTGTTTACCAAAGCGGTTATCACGGGAGGAACTCAAAAGTGTACGATAGACGATTGACAGTATACAGAGGGGTGAGCAACCCGCTGACCTTCACATTCAAAAACGAAGATCAGAAGTCCCAAGATGTATCTGCTAAGACTGTGTCAAGCGGAAACTATTACCAATTAGAGGTTATAGACTCTGAATCACAGCAATCTGTTATTACAAAAACATTGAAAATCATAGATGACGGCAGTACAATAGCAACAAAAGGGCAAGCCAGTTGCGAAATTTCCGATGGAGATCTTTTGAGTCTAGATGCTAAATTTTACACATATGCAATTAAAGAAATCAAATCTGATGGAAGCACTTTGGTCACTTATGCAGATACCAGTTATGTGGCAGGCGGTACTATTGAAGTATTAGATGGAGCCTACGCACAATTCTTACCAAGCACCACTATCTCAACATTCACAGCAAGTGGTGGACCATTAGAATACACAACATCAAAAATAAATGCCAAGCCGGGCATAAACAACAACAAGGCTTTACACACCATTGCAGTGTACACTAAAAACTTCACAGGGGCATTGAGAGTACAAGGCACAATGAGTACCTCCCCCGGAGAGACTGATTACTTCGATATCACCATGGAAGATGCAGGATCAACTGCAAACTCTTTCACAAGTTCTACCACAGTTACCAATTTCAACTTCACAGGTGTTTACCAGAATGTGAGATTCAGTTGGGGCAACAGCACTGGTAACACTGGTGTGATTGACAAAATCCTATATAGACAGTAAAATATAGTTTATGAACCTGATCCAGAATACAATTCTGACTAGTCTGCCTGCGGGTAGAAAGAAAACTCCAAGTGGTTGGATAAGTTTCAACGCACCGTGTTGTGTGTACAACGGAGAGTCAGCAGACAAGAAAAAGCGTGGTGGCATAATGACCAGTGCAGATGGCACTGTGAGTTATCATTGTTTCAACTGTGGATTCAAAGCAAGTTACGTGATAGGACGTAAACTGACTTTCAAGATGCGACAGTTCATGGGTTACATCGGAGTGCCCGACGACACAATTAGAAAACTTGCAATAGAGGCCATGCGTGAAGAAGAAAGTGATGTAAAGTACGAGAAGAAAAAATTTGTCACTTTCAACAAAAAAAATTTGCCAAAGAACACACAAACGTTAGACACCTGGCTTGAAAAGTATACCACAGGAACTTTGTCACACATAGAACAGAAAAGTGTAGACAATCTGCTGACCTATCTCAGTAGTAGAGGCATTGGGCCGGATTGGTATGACTTCATGTACTCTACCGATAAGATATGGGACGTGTATCAAAGATTACTGATACCATTCTATTGGCGTGGAGAAATTGTTGGTTTCACTGGTAGGATGTTTGAGGAATCGAATGGCGTGAAGTATTACACAGACGTATGGCCTGGATATGTGTTCAACATGGATGCACAAGACTGGACAAGGAAATTTGTTATTGTGACCGAAGGACCGTTCGACGCCATATCCGTTTCTGGTGTCAGTATCCTTGGCTCAGAGATAAATGATACACAGCGAGAGCTAATAGACGGTCTAGGTAGGAAAGTCATTGTAGTGCCAGACAGAGATGCACCAGGAGAAAAACTGATCAATCAAGCAATAGAATTTGGATGGAGTGTTGCTTTCCCAGAATGGGACAATGCAGTCGGTGACGTAGCAGATGCTGTGGCAAAATATGGACGACTGTTCACCATACAGTCCATACTAAAAACAACAGAGTCCAATAAACTAAAGATAGATTTAAAGAGAAAGATGTATGGATAAAAAAATAAATGTGTTTGGAGACTCACACACCTATGGTGACGGTATGCCTGACTGTGGTCTTGAAAAGCCATGGCAACAGCACAGTTGCCTAACGTGGCCATATCATATGTTTAACAAAGAACAAATAAACAATTATGCCTACACTGGCTGTTCAAATGATACCATAGGGTTAAAACTAGTAAGACACACAACAAAAGAAAACTTAGTGCTTATAATGTTCACTTATCCAGAGAGGATACACCTAATACGTAAAGGATACAATTTTGTTGTAAGTGGCAATGGTAGTCACTCAATTTCTGACAACGGAGATGAAAATTGGATAGCGAAACAAATAGCAGAAGCAGACCAAACAAAAAATATGAAATACATGGTGGAAAATTACGATGACAACTTCTTAGAGATAATTTTCTTAAAAAATATATTGTGGTGTCAGTGTTTCTGTGAGAGCAACAACATCGAATATTATTTCACGTTGGCCAGTGCTAGGGAAAAAACTAAAGTAAAAGGCAGTCTTAAAAAATACAGAGATAGTTTACATGATAACATTAACTGGAAGAACATTTTTTTGGTGGAAAACAAATATGGATTTGACGAATACGCCTTAAAAGTAAATGCAGGCAAAGGTCTCGATGACGATCATTGGGGTGCTGAATATAATAAATTATTTGGTAAATTATTTTTAGATTGGATAATGGAGAAAAAACAAGTATAATATAGCATGGCTGAATACACATTCGACGTACAGAAACTTTACATAGAGATGCTACTCGCAGATGCAGAATCATTTGCAAGAGCACAGAACATATTCAAACCAGAATCGTTTGATCGTAAACTGCAACCAATCGCCAAGTTCGTTAAAGACTACATGGACGAGTACAAGGTCATGCCGGAAGTTGAGCAAGTTAACGCATCTCATGATATAAAATTAAAAACAGCAAAAGATCTAGACCCAGCACACTTCAACTGGCTACTAGACGAATTTGAAACGTTCTGTAGACACAAAGCACTCGAACAGGCAATACTTTCATCTGCCGATCTTCTCGAGAAGGGTGACTATGGTCCGGTTGAAGACATGGTCAAAGAAGCAGTCAACGTAGGATTGACCAGAGACCTTGGTACAGACTACTTCGAGGATCCAAAGGGAAGACTTATGGCCCTCAAGGACAACAACGGACAGATCAGCACTGGCTGGAATAACTTAGACAAGAAACTATTCGGTGGATTCAACCGAGGAGAACTAAACATCTTTGCAGGTGGATCAGGTGCTGGTAAGAGTTTGTTCTTGCAGAATCTTGCAGTCAATTGGGCACAGGCTGGTCTGAACGTTTGTTACATATCTTTTGAATTGAGCGAACAACTTACTGCCATGAGACTAGATGCCATGATGACAAATATCCCAACCAAGAAAGTTTTTCCTGAGATAGACAACGTTGAAATGAAAGTTAAGATGTTAAAGAAGAAGTCAGGAACGTTGCAGATCAAATACTTGCCAAGTGGTAGCAACGTGCTAGACGTTAGGACGTATCTAAAAGAATTAGAATTAAAAAATAAAAAGAAAGTAGACTGTATCTTAATTGACTATTTGGATCTCATGATGCCTAAAAGTAAAAAGATCAGTCCAGCAGACTTATTCATAAAAGACAAATACGTGTCTGAAGAACTAAGAAACTTAGTTGTTGAGAAACATTGTGTATTAGCAACAGCATCTCAGTTGAACAGAGCCAGCGTCGAAGAGATCGAGTTTGACCACTCTCACATATCAGGAGGACTGTCTAAGATACAGACAGCAGATAACGTGATAGGTATATTCACAAGTAGGGCAATGAAAGAGCGTGGTAGATATCAGATACAGTTCATGAAGACAAGATCAAGTTCAGGTGTGGGTCAGAAAGTGGATCTGGAGTTTGACGTTGACAGTTTACGTATCAGAGACTTGGCAGATGATCCAGAATACAAACAATTTGACAAACAAAGAAGTACAATATATGATTCACTTAAACAAACATCCAAAGTTTCTGCATCGGACGGAACACCCAAAGACGCAAGACCGGAAGTGCCGGATCCACGTAAGGGCGACACAATAGGTAAAGTAAAGGCCACAGTAGAGGGTGGCAAACTGAGACAACTTCTAAACGAACTACACTCAGATGAAGAACAGTAATGACATCAATTACATATACGAGAAATTAAGTTCTCTATATCCCAACTACGCCAACAGGAAACCCAAAGCAAAAATATATTCAAAGGCGTATACCAGTCTCATAGGTGTGATGCTTTCTGCACAGTCGCAGGATAAAAGAACGGCAGTGGCCTGCAGACAACTGTTCGCACTGGCAGACACACCAGAGGACATGTTAAAATTATCACAGGAAGAAATAATTGACGCCATTAAACCTGCAGGACTATTCAATGCCAAGTCTAAAAATATTCTCGCCACTAGCAAGATGTTGATAGAAGAGTTCGACGGACGAGTACCAAACACCCAAAAAGAACTTATGACACTGCCCGGAGTTGGACGTAAGAGCTCTGACATAGTCATGAGATTTGTTTTTGGAGAACCACACATAGCGGTGGACACACACGTATTCAGAATGTTGTGGAGACTGGGGTGGGCAGACAGTCTGGACGAAGGCAAGGCCTCTATCACAGTCAATAACACAACGCCTGGCAAGTACAAGTACGGTGCACACATGTGGTTGATCACACACGCCAAACTGTTATGTAAATCTAGAACACCATTGTGTGAAGAATGTGTAATCAGTGCCGCTTGTGATCACAGAGACATCACTGTTCCTAAAAGTAAATTACGCCAAAAAGTATAACCAAAATAATATACGCAGATAAATATTACTGTCCAGAGCTTTAATGCGAGAGGCGATAACAGGCAAACATAGGCATGAAAAATAAAGAACTAAACGACATAACAAGGCTATACGATAGATTCATTAGGCACTGTCCAGGCACAGAAG
>Ga0209535_1001967_pt1 | contig 13587 bp, 6 predicted proteins | sample LinPmetageLP28_FD_184041 | JGI IMG/M metagenome (GOLD analysis project Ga0209535, IMG submission 184041) | Marine viral communities from the Pacific Ocean - LP-28 (SPAdes) (version 2) | ecosystem: Environmental > Aquatic > Marine > Oceanic | place: Pacific Ocean | collected 2009-08-22 | reverse complement strand
ATACTTACGCAGATTAGCTACTGTAGCGTTCTGTACGGCGCTCCCAATGCCAAACTTGCGGGTTTGACAGAGTTCCTTGTTACAGTGCGCGTTAATTGGCGCGTCGCTGCACCTGTAGGCATAATCCTTACGATCAAGCTGCTTTGCCACCACTGTCACTTCTGACAGAGGCAAGGGCGGCTCTAAGTACTGCATGTTGTACGTTAGGATTTCTGTTTCCCAGCTATCTGGGTACGCTTTGCGCAAATAGACGCCGATATTAAACAGACCGTTATTGCGCCCACCTTCGGAAATTTTCTCTTTGACAAGGTGCTGCAAGCACGGCGGGCCGTCCCGAACAGGCGTACCCTCGGCGCTTTCTGTAATCTGTAACTTTTGTATCTGTTCCGGGGTCTGAGCATACTTTTCGTAAAGCTCAAAAAACTCTTCAAGAGAAGCAGATGTGCCGTCGTCCAAGATGCCGTAGCGTAAACCTTCTTCCGCGTTGTAATAAGGTAGGTTTAGAAAGTTTCCTACATCTCCGCGGTCCAAGTGCAGTTTGATCTGCTTTGGAAATATCTCGCTCTCACCGTAGCCCAGCGCAGCGGCCACGCTCTTCAATGATTTCTGCATGTCCTTTGCTTCAACCCAATCTGTAGAGAAGAGGAAGCAGTGAGCCCCACCGGACTTAGAACGGCAGACAACCAGAGGTATCTTTAATTTTCTAATCTTTTCCAACAGGAGCTTGTGGTCTAACGGATACTGATCGATATCAACGCAGCCCCATTTGCACATGTTGTCGGCATTAATTGGGATGATGCCAATCGAGTTGCCCTTGCCGGACAGGTGGCCCTCCCATAGACCCGCGTTCCGCGGTTCACGAACAATCCCTGCTTTTCCTGTATTCTTGCCGTTGGACTGCGTTTTTTCTACGCGATATGTGCCGTAAGCTTCTTTTAGTCCATCAAAGATAGACGAGAACTTTTTAACTGTCATGGTGATGTCCTTGCGGTGGGGACTGCCGTAGCAGCCCCCTAGTAAAACTTAAAACGGGATGTCATCTGAGGTTGTGTTCTCAGCTTTTTCGTTTTCATGTTTTACAACTACATCGCCGCTCAAGACGCTTTCAGAGAAAGCTTTAGCCTGTGCGTAAATGTTAGCATCTTGGATTGGTTCTTCACGCGCCATTTCCCAGCCGTGCCAAGAACCCTTGGAGTTTTCTTCTGCTACCGATTTAATTCGGTAGATGTGTGAGAAGCGTGGTGGGTTGAACGGACCGTTTTTACCCTGCATGGTGACCGATTGGATCATGCTGTTCCACTTGCGTGACTTCTTCAACTGCGTGGACTTCATCGCAATCAGAGCGGTCTCGGTTGAGCCGTCTTCTTTGACTACCAGAACATAATGCTGGTGAGTTTCTTCAATGTAGTCACCGTCGCCGCCAACAACGTATTCTTTGTTGTCTTCGCTGCTACGCTCAGTTTTAGGGCGAGTGGAATCGTTAGGCTGGTATATAGCCATAGGTGCGCCTGATCCTGAGCCCCGTGGGAGCCACTGAATGAATACGCGCTGATAGGCGCATGGAATGACCAACAGGCCTTCCTTACCGCTTATAGCCTCTCCTGAGACGGTGTTATAGATGTCACCCTTTCGAGCGGTCTCATGGGAGTCTAGAACAGAGTCCAGCCCACTTAGGAGCTTGAGAAACGGCAGGGCCAGATCATCACTGCTGATGTTTTGGTTACCTTGACCAGCGTCCTGTTCAAACATAGCTCCATCGAACTGTACTACGTCAGACTTTTTTGTTTTTGCAACTGCATTCGCCATTATTTTGCTCCTTTTATTATAGCGCGTTGGCCCACATAGGCCCCAAACAATTCCATAGGGAAATCATCCCCAGCTTCGACACGTTCCCGTACAAAAGCTTTAAGCGTTCCAGAGTGGACGCTCTCAGTCTGATCTGCGGGGAAGCCTTCTTTTGCAGCAAAAGCTTTAAAAGCACTTGCCTGATCGTCTTCTCCACGACCAAATTCACAGGCTACGACATTCTTAATAATATCGTCGTAACCGTTTTCACGCAGCCATTCATAAGCAAGTGGGCGGTTTGCCACCAAAATGCTGGCTCCATATGTCGGCTTAACGTCTACAGTAGAACCGTCGTCCAATGAGAACGAAGACATACCAAGTTCCTGCATGGCAGAGGGCAGTTCTTCGTCTGTAAGCTTCAACAAGTCTTTTTTCCGAGACTTGAGGTCTTTCTCAATCCCTTCGACTTCTTGTTGCGCTTTTCGGATTTTTCGGGCTAGGGTGGAAATCTCACCTAAGTTACCTTTTTCGACGGAGTTGGCGACAGTATTTTCAAAGTCGGATTCCATCATTGATAGTATATCGTTCATGTTTTCTCTCTTTCGTTGTTAAAGACCCTTTTACGGCCTTGACAAAGACGCTTATATTCTTATAGATTCCTATAGTCAAGCGTCAAAAGGAGAAAACTTTGTATCAGTTTAAAACAGAACCGTTCGACCACCAACGAAAAGCCCTTGAAGGCTCGTGGTCCGCGAAGTTTCATGCGTACTTCATGGAGATGGGAACTGGTAAGAGTAAGGTAGCCATTGATAACATGGGTATTCTTTACGACAAAGGTGAAATCAACGCGGTTTTAATTGTTGCGCCCAAGGGCGTTTACGACAACTGGGCACTTGGCGAGATACCGTTACATTTATCTGAGTCGGTCAACCGTAAAGTTTTAAGCTGGAAGCCTACCCTTAGTAAGAGGTATGCTGCCGAGCTTGAAGAAATGGTTATGGAAGATTTTGACGGTCTGAAGATATTTGTCATCAATGTAGAGGCTTTTTCTTCGCCCCGCGGTGCGCGAATGGCGGGACGCTTTTTGGTACAGAACCCTGACAACATGGTGATTGTAGACGAAAGCACGACTATCAAGAACCGCAAAGCCCAGCGCACAAAGAACCTTATGGTCCTGACTAAGTATAGCAAATACCGCCGCATCCTTACGGGTTCTCCTGTCACAAAAAGCCCTATGGATTTGTTTAGCCAGTGTAATTTTCTGGACGAACGCGCCCTTGGCTACAATAGTTTCTTTGCGTTTCAAAACCGTTACGCTATAGTGCAGAAGCGTATGATGGGAGCTCGCAGTTTTCAGGAAATAACCGGGTATAGACGCCTTGATGAGCTAAACGAACGCTTGTTTAACTTCTCTACCCGCATCCTCAAAGAAGAGTGCTTAGACCTTCCTGATAAAATATATACGCGACGGAACGTAGAACTGACGGACGAACAGGCCAAAGTTTACATGCAGATGAAGAAGCTAGCTTTGGCCCAGCTTGATGGGGAGCTTGCAACTACAGAAAGCGTCCTGACGCAGATCATGCGCTTACAACAGATTTGCTGCGGTTTCTTCCAGCCCGACGTTGGAAAGATACAACCGCTAAAGAACAACCGTCTGAGTGAACTAACCAGCATTACAGACGAACTATCAGGGAAGGCAATCATTTGGGCGTCGTATACCCATGACATTCAACAGATTTGCCAGACCCTGCGCGACCGTTTCGGGCCCGATTCGGTCGCACTATATTACGGGGAAACGCCCCAAGACGAACGGCAGGAGATTGTTAATCGCTTTCAAGACGTTGACGATCCCCTGCGGTTCTTTGTTGGTCAGCCTAAGACAGGGGGGTACGGTATTACCCTGACCGCCGCTAATACTGTAATCTACTACAGCAACTCATACGATCTTGAGATAAGGCTACAGTCCGAGGACCGCGCTCACCGGATCGGGCAAAAGAACGCTGTGACCTATATCGACTTGGTGTCACCTAATACCATTGATGAGAAAGTCCTGAACGCCCTGCGCAGCAAGATTGATCTTGCCGGACAGGTGCTCAAAGAGGATGTTAGCGGGTGGCTGTCATAATACCGCCTTGGGGCATGTCACCGGGAAGACCATACTTTTCAATCATGGATTGACCTTCCGCTAACGCCAGCGGGCGGTTTACAGAACTCATTTCTGGTTCAGAATCCGTCCGTGCTTGCGGACGTAAGCTTGTTAACGGGGCCGAAAATTCTATTTCAGGAGGTCTTGCTTGCGGACGGTAAAAAGCTAACGAACCTTCTTGTTCAACAGGCATGGACATCAAAGCATCTTCGGGTGTGACGCGGTTAAAGTTTTCCCCGCCGCTTTCCCCATATACTGCCATGTTTGCGAACTTACGGCCATAATCACTCAGGCTTGTGTTCCCGTCATTGGGATCATATCTACCACCCGTTTCTAAAAATTGCTGCATTCCAAAATCGCCACCAATATGCGCCATGCCGAGCAAAGAGCTCATAGTAATAGGAACGCCTTTGATTACTCTTCCAATGTAAGCATCCAGACCTTTATCCATTACATAATCTATTGTCTTTTGCTCATACCATCTTTGAAACCGCATCTGGAGACCGGGACTGTTTATATACTCTTCATCTGTAAAGTCCAAATCCTCTTGATCTTTAAAGTCAGAAATGGCCGCATCTCCACCTTGAGTTAAGCCTCTGTACCCACTTTCGTTCACAACATTAGAACGTCCGCTGGACTCAGACGCTATCAGAGCCCGCTGGTACTCAGACAATGGCTCTTCGGATACTTCTCCACCTTTTGCGTACCGAGCAATCCCCTGCGGGTCTGGCCCGCGCATTGGAGGAGGTCCGGATACCTCGCCACCCATTGCGTACTGTTGGTAAAAGCCAATGCCCCGCGGTTTGCGAGTCATGTTCCTTGCGGTCTCATTTAGTGTTCCTATTCCGCGCATGACTTCGCCCCCTTCAGAGTAATTTTTTGCCGCATCGTTTTGTTTTCTTGCAAGCTCTTGAACAAGCATAGCCTGCTTAAATATTTCGTCCCCGGGCCGATCTCGGATATACGAAAAGGGCGGAGGCGGATGTCCCCGGCGAAAAGGACCCGAAAACGTTCTAAATTCGTCCTGACCAACCGTTTCAAGTCGATCCATCTGGTCTTGAACCGTATCCTGTAGCAACATCTTTTTTATTACCGTTCCGGTACGCGCCGCATAAGCGGCTCTTTCCTCGTCGGTGTAAGGCTTTTTTGTTTCTGGATTAATGTTCATCACGCGTTGAAATTTTTCTGACGCGGGGTCGTCCCCAGTTGCCGCATAATATTGCGCGGGAAGGTTGTACTCGTAAGGCTCTTCAAAAAACTCGGCTATCATTTCTTGTCTATCAAACTTGTATTCTTCAGAGCCGGGTCTGCCAAAGGCACCGCCTACGCCACGTTTTCTAAATCTTTGCTCTTCCATAGTTTCAAAAAAATCCAAAAGACTTTTAAAGTCTTCTGGAGGCATTTCTCTTTTTAAAGTTGGTATGTTTAAAAAAAACTCTGAAGCTACTTTTTCTAATCCTCTATGGCGAAACTCATGGGCTTGTTCACTTAAATTAGCCGTCCCCGTGTAGTTTCCAATAATAACTTCATCGGTGTTTGGGTTGTAATGAGAACCTACGTTTTGCATTACTTTTACAACATTTGGGTCAAATCCCGCCCTAGCAACAGGTTCCAAATAAGGGTTCATCTCTACTTCGTATTCTAGGTTTCCAAACTCCCTAACCTTATCAATCTCGTTCACGGGCATATAATGTATTCCTTTAAGCGAGAGGTGGCAGCATTAATCCGCCACCAACAACGGGATTGTAAGTTCCGGGGTTATAAGAATTAAAGACATACGGAGTGTTTGTGACAGGCGTCATGGGCAGGCCCGCGATACCCTGAGTTGATGTCCCTACGGCAGGCACTAATGCGTTGTAGTTTTGCATGCCCGTGTTTTGTTGAAAACCTGCTCCGGGCGTTCCAGAGCTTATACCCGCAGCTTGAGCTTTCGCTATCTCATCTGCTTTAGCTTTAGCCTCTATTTCGGCGAGCCGCGTCGCTTGATTTTCATTGTATGTTTCTTCGCTGATAATGCTTAACGGTGATCGACCATAAAACCCGGGAGTAGTGCTAAACAAGTAGTCCTGTCCTACATCTAAGGCAGATGTAGTATAAGGGTTTTCATAGGACTGAAGATTAGAAATATATCCAAAAGGGTCGATATTTTCGCCCGATATTGCGCCTTCACCTAACCCGAATGTATCCATAACTGAATACATCCCGTTCGGTTGTTGCACTACAACGTCTTGACCCAATAGTTGACTAAGCTCATTCGTTTGAGCATCACCCCCACCGAATACAACATTTCGACTGCCGACGTACCTACCATCAGAGACTTTCGTTAAATCACCGTAATAACTCGGATTAAATTTAAAGTTATCCGTATAGTATTGTTGTATCGAAGGTATTAATTCAGCGAGGTCCTCTGCCCCGTACCCAAATTTAGCTAGATTTTCTCCAAACGTCGGAGAGTTTAAAGGTCCTAATTGAGTAAGCTGTACGCCGTCAGGTGTTTTAATGCCGATGTTTACATTTCCAACTCCAAAACGTTGATTATAGGGAGAATAAGCTTGTGAATAAGCATACAGCTGATCTGTTTCACCAATTATGTTTTCTACTGCGTCAACCATCTGACCCGTATGAATAGTTTGACCTGCGCCGTATAAATTGGGAGTCATATAATATGCCGCCGTCGCAGCTTGTGCGGCTTCTAAGGGATTGTCCGAAGCCATGATCTTAGACCAATCCCGCAAATCATTTTGAGGTATGGATCGGATAAGCGTGTTGGCAAGCTCTTCATCGGCCCCAGTTATGGCCATAAATTGCTCGGTCGTTGGTCTAAATTCTTCAGAACCGTAAATAGAACTTCTTTGACCTACATCGCTTAGTTGATTTTGGTCAAACTGACCGAGATAGGTTGCAACATTGCCCAAGTACTCAGACTGCGCTCCTAGTTGAGTGTCGTTTAATCCGGTAAAAGGAGTGAAGGTTTCTTCCTCGACAACGGTCGTTCCGCCGCCGCCGCCACCGCCACCGCCACCGCCGCCGCCACTGACAACCGAAACATTGTCGTCATCTCCTGCGGTTGGGTTTAATCTAGCAGCATCTTCTGCGGCTTTTCGTGCCGCTATACCTGCGGCTGTCGCAGCATCGTAGCCCGGAGTTTTCTTTTTAAGTCCCGTGCCCATCAAGAGGCTGTCTATTATGCCGGGGCTGTCGTTGGAAGCTGCCGCCGAAGCATTTGACATTTGAGTGTTGTAGTTATCGTCTGCAAACTCAACCTTCTGAAGGCCCTTACCCGCAATGTTGACGGCCTGTCCGTGGTAACCCGCATTTGCAGCTTCTGATAAACTATTAAAAGTTGGAGTTGAGTCGTTATTGTTATTGCCACCGTCATTAGATGGAGTCGAAGAACCCGAACTAGATGTAAAACCTTCAAAGCCGTTGCCGTCGCCCCAAGTGGACGGCTCAAACAAATTCCAGTAAGCCGGAATACCGCCGGGACCGGGAAGCCCCGCCCCGCCCGCTGCAAGCATCATCTGCTCTTCTTGAGGATTTACATACGCCAAACGGTGCGGCTGACCCGCCAAAGTCGTTTCCATCGGCACAGAAGCCAAAGAAGAGATTCCGCCACCATTTCCATAAGCCATGACTTGTTTGGTCATATCATCTCTCCTCATATCAAACTTCCTATTCCACCATTTTGTCTAATCATACCTGAAGCCATGTCGTTAGGAAACAGGGCAGCGTACCTAGTCCTATCAACCGGACCAGAGCTAGCTGGTGCCGGGGCTGGAGAAGGACTAGGTACGGCCGACGCCTGAGTGGTGGGAGGTCCTACAGGCGAAGGTCTCTGGACCGGGGGCCGCGGAGCGGGAGCTACCGCGCCTTGTTGGTCGTTGGAGGGTAAAACATTTTGAATAAAGAAAGGTGTAGACTGAGGCGGTGTTTGACCTTCAGTATCTTCAAAGACACCTTCTCGCGTAACCGCTGGAATAGCTCGACGACCAACGTTTGCCGCGCCTTGGCCTGCGGGAATAAGACCCTTTTCTACCAGAAGTGCAGTCAGTCTGCCCCCAATGGCACTTTTCTCTCTTTCTGTGCGACCCTTTTTAAGCATTACAGCCAACAATTCAGGGTCTTTCATCATCTGAGTCATAACATCCATTTTCATGGACTCTGGGATGTTTGCAAAAACTTTTGAGTAGGCTGTCCGAAACGCTTTTGAACCTGCGCTTGCGGCAACAAGAGAGCCCCCTGCGGAATCCCCGGGTATAAGGCTTTGCGCTCTAGTACCAATCGATGAACCGACAATGCGCAAGTAAAAGTCCATCATAGGACCGACGGTTTCGGCTAAATCCCCAAGATCGACACCCTCTTTCATGGTGAACGACTCCATTTTAACCATTTCACTCGTAATTCTTTTGAGCCGATCAACTTCTACTTTTGGCATAACTTCTTTTTCAACAAGCCATTCTGCCAGAGTTATTTTACTCGGAGAGTTGGGGTGCGGAAGAAAGATAGCCTCGTACAACCCTTTTGGGCTAAACGAATTACTGGTCTGACCGTTTCGTGTATACAGGGATTCTACCAAAGAACTTCTAAAGCCCTCTAAAGCCTCTTCTTTTGTGCGAGTCACGCCTGTGGCATCCGTCCAAGATTCGGGGGCTTTCTGAACAACCTCCCAAAGCTTGTTTAAGCTTTTAACTGGGCTTTTGTTGTTTTTATTAAACGCACGAGCAAATGCGGTGGCAGGGTTTTCTGTCGTATTTGGAAGTAAATCCATAAACGAGATTTGACCGTTAAGCTCTCTTTGAGCTTCTTTGTTTGCCGCGGTTCCTTCTTTTAAAAGAAGGTTGGCCTTAATACTGTCCTCTAAGTCCGCTTTTAGCGCAGGCATAGCGTTTAAGACATCGACGTTCTCGGGCTTTGCCATCCACGCTTTTAGAGAATTGACGTTAAGAACACCCGTTTCGGCATTAAACATATTTGCCGTCGATCTAATGTTTCTGAGAATTGCTTCGGTAGTCCCGCGGACCGTGGTCGTTGTGTTAACAGCCTGTAGAACGTTATCTCGGGCCTGTGGAAACTGATCCAAAGCGTCCGCATTGGCCGAAACCCAATCGGTTAGTTTTTTTGTGTCGATCATGTCATTATCTTTGTTAATGACTGTAGACATCATATCATCAAGAAGCGGCTTTAGCTCGCCCTGCGCGTTTCCGGCAAGGTTTGTTAAGCTTTGCGTAAGTTCAAACTTGCCAATTCCGTCCAGCTGCAACGACCGCAAGTATCCTGCATCGGAATTAAATATGTCGTTTGCAATTTGTTCCGGTGCAGTTTTTGGCGCACCTGTTTTGCTCACTCCAAGAATGTCTCCGGCAAAGGTTCGGGTGTATGCGTCGTTAAACGCGCGAGAATAGGCTCGGGCCGTATCATAGGCGGGATCAACACCCTGTGGGAAGCTTTCTAAATCGCGCATCAAAGCCCCTGCAAAACCGTAGGCAATTCTTGCGCTAGAGCTATCTCCCGCTGCCGCCAAAGTTTTGCCGAGACTTAAAGCTACAGTCCTCATTTCTGTAAGTTCTGAAATTGATATTGTGCCGTCAATTTCTCCCGGAACTTGAACTCTTTCGGCCTCTCTAGCCGCGTCTCGGGCTGTCAAACGCTCGACATCGGCAAGCTCGTCAATTGCTTTAGCCGTGCGTCTTTCTATAAGCTTATCTTCTGCGTCGGCCGCTTCTCTGCGAACGATACTAGCCCTTTGACGTAGAAAAGTAACTCGCTCGTCTATGTCCGCGATCTGACTAGCTTGGTCTCGTATTGAATTAAAGCGATCAACGTTGTACGTTACTCCACTGATGGCGTCTAAGGAATCCTCAAGTCTATCTTGAGCCTTTACCAACCTCGGGCTAGCGACGTATTCACCCACCGTCACCGAATCTGGAAACAACTCTTTTCTTTTCTGAGCAACAAACCTTTTTAAAGGCCATAAGGGCTTTTCAGTAAAATCCGCCGCCACCTCTGTCGTAGGGAGCATTTCTTCATAAAAAGAAATGAAGTTAGGAACATTTGTGGCATTACCATCCGCGTCAACAAACTCAGTTAGAGTTAAATTTGGGCCCGTATTTCTCCAAAGCGTTCTTTCTTGAGCGCGACCTGCTTTAAAGCGTTCATCAATAACGGCATATAACTTTTGACCAAGTGTTGCCTGTCTCTCCGCGGCCCAATCCGGTCCTCGCTTGCCCGCAACCTTATCAAAGGCCTTTAGAACTGAGTCCATAGCGCCTAAAAGGTTGTTTTCTAAGTCGGCATCAAAAATTGATTGAGCCAAAAGTGCGCCTTCTTGAATAGCCGCCTTGTCTCCTGTTCCGTACAACGCAACAATCGTGTTCCGCAGTGCGCGGTCCGCCTGCACATTGGCAGAGTTACGTTCTTTGGAAAGACCAACAGCCATTTGCTCCAAAGATTTTTCTAAAGCTGCAAGCGTTGGTGAGCCTGATTTAAGAGCCGCAGTAAGCGCAATAGGCTTGCCAGAATCGTCCATCAACAAAGATTCAAACTCTTTAGAACTCAGTGCGGCAATTACGGATTCCGTATCTTCGCCGCTTTCTTCTAGCAGGTCTAAGATGTAGTTTGTAACTTGTGTTTCTCGTTTGCCTTTAAAGGCAACTGCAAGATCACGCACGCCTTCCTGAACTCGCCCTTCTTTTACGGCACCATATCCAGCCCTTAACGCTCCGAAAGTTGTTGGAAGTCTCTTAGCAATAAGGTTTCCAAGAAGTACGGCGCTTACACCGCCAGCTAATTCCCCAGTTATTCTAGCAGTAGTGCTTCCCGCTAAATCTGAACTCTCCACACCATAAGCGCCGCCTGTTGCTCCGGCTGCGGCCACCGTTTCAGCGGCGGCAAACTTTAGCTTGTTAGCTTGAGCTTGAGCGCCCATAGTGCCTACGGTGCTTTCTAGCCCTCTAGCTACTTTTAGGCTTAAAGGTATTTTTTTACCTTCTTTTACAATGTTTTCCGCTAACTCCACGCCAAAGTTGATTTGTTTCGGAACCATGTACGGCATCGGAAGCCATGCAAAAGCTCCAGCCGCAGTCTTTCCTGCCTCATAAGCCGCTGCCGTTCCCGGCAAGATTGGAGATTCTTCACCTTGGATCGCATCGTTTACTTGCTCTCCGACAAAATAACCAAGCCCCGCGCCGACAGTTCCTGTTACAAACGGAAGCCCAAATCTCAGAACCGCGGCAGGTCCAACAGGAGGAACACCCGCAACCGCCGCTTGTCCTAAAGCAAAACCGCCCATAAAGGTTGGAACAGACGCTGCCGCAGGAATAATCTCACGTTTTGCTCCGCCAAGAAAAGTACCCGCTTGAATGGGCTCACCCTCTAAATCTCTTGCAAAGAACTCAATGATATCGTTGTCAGACAACCTGCGTTCGGCTGGAGATAAACCCGCCAACTCTGGAATGGTGTCTAAGATCGGTGCAGTCCCGTCTCTTAAACCACTGTAAGTCATGTAGTCAGGCTGCTCTGGAAAATCCTCGGCTAAAACCTCGACCATGCTAGAAGTAAAGGCGGAGGTGTTTCCGCCAAAAAGACTTACATCCGTTTCAAACTCATCTTTGTCATATGTTAAAAAAGGAAGCGACGGAGCAACGGGTTCAACGGCTGGTTCAACAACGGGAACAGGGAAAGTGTCTGCCATGTTAATCTACCCTTTTTTCTTACGCATCGAAGCTTTCGCAGCGTCAATCGCTTCTTGGTTTATACTGGCCTCACCAAGCAGTGTAATTGGACCCAGAATACTTTCAAGGCGATCAATTTCAAACAACTTTTGATTAAGAGTAGACTTCATCGTTCTGTCCATAGGCGTCCCGCCTGCAAACATTTCTAGAATCCGAGTCTTTTCTTCTGCCAGATAGCCCACAATGTCGTTAAGCTTCCGAGCTTCCGTTTTAGGGCTCGCCAACAAAGCTTGCTCATTTGGAAACAACTGCTCGGTTGTTTGTAAGTCCGCAACAGCGAATCTCGGCGAAGAAGCTAGAGCAGAACGACCCATAACGCGGATCATTTTGACAAACTGACGAGCATCCGTAGTGTCCTTAAACAGGTCGCCAAAGGCTTCCGGAGCCAAGCCCCCAGCAACAGCATCAATTCCGGCATATACTTTTGACCAGAACCCTGTACCTTTGCGAGCCGCAGCAAATGCGTCTTTAACTTCGGCCATGTCCGCTCTGGAAAGGGGCGAACCATCCATTTTGGTCATACCTTTAAGAAGCTCTGCGTCCAAAGCGTCCAATTGAGCTTGTGCGCCCGCCGCCATCTTCTCGTTCTTAGCAACCTCGTAAGCAATCGTGCTGGACACCTCAAATGCACCACCCGGAAGCGGTTTAGCGTTACCCTCTTCATCAACGTATGTTTTGCCGTCGTAAGAAGTAAATACGCCCTCACCCGGAACAAGGAATCCGCGGACCGCGGTGCTTGCAGTTGGAATTTTCTGATAAGAAGCAGAACTGGGAACCGCAGCATTTGCAGTGTTAACTTGCTCTATCAAAGCCTTGCCCTGCGGGCTTGTAATGTCGATCACGGTCGTTACAGGGACGCCGTCGGCGTTTGGAAGAGTAACCTGCGCCATAGACGGGTCTGGAACAGTCGGATCGCCGAAGATAACCTCAGTCTCTCCGGTGAGCGTGTCAACTCGAACGAGCTCGCCGTTCATTTCACGCAATTCAATGGTGTCTCGGTTAGCTACAGCCCTGTTTTCTCTTTCAACTTGTGCGGCTTGGTCTCGTTCGAAGTTGTTTTGATTGACAATGGCTGCGCGATCCTCGGCGTTGATCTGACTTGCGTCTCTAAGCCCTTGAGCAACCGCTAACCTTGCAAGGTCGTTTTCTTGAATTATAGCCTGACGAGTTTCGAAAGTTGTCTGAGCTCTTTCTTCTGCATTTAGGGTTCTACCCAAAGCTCTTTCTTCTTGGGCAATCGTAGACGCAATCTGCGCAGCAATGTCTGCAAGCTCATCCGCGCGGTTCCGACCATATACGACTTTTTCACGATCCACTGCACGATCTTCCGCGGCAATCGTAGTTTCAAGATTACGAACTTCTGCGTCAATCTGAGCCTGTATCGCGCGGTTTTCTCTTCTAATAGCGGCAAGCTCGTCGCGAGCCTCTTGCGCTTCAAGCGTTGCAAGTCTGCGATCTTCTGATCCAAGAGTAGTTTTAAGCAGGCGAGCTTCGGTTTCGATAAGCCGTTGCGTTGCACGTCCCTCAGTGGCAACTGCCATAAGAACGGCACGATCTTCTTTGCTAATTGTTGTGCTTTCAAGACGCTTTTCTGCGGCAATTGTAGTTGCAAGATTACGCTCTTCTTTTGCAATATCCCGCTCTACTGAGCGATCTTCTCTCAACTGAGCAAACTCGTCGGTAATTGTTGCCGCGGCAACTTTATCGTCAGACGTAAAGCCCTTTGCAAGAAGAAGGTTTACGGCGCTTCGTTCTTCCTCAGTGTTTGTTGGTTTAGTGACCGGAACTGTGGGGTTGTTCGGGTCATACAGTGTAATAGTTTTAAACCCGGTATCTGTTGGGGCCGCGCCAACGTTATAAACTTTTGCGCCGTCTAATTTGGAAGCAGCGTTAAAATCTTTTCGACCGTCCGCAGTACTTAGA
>Ga0209535_1001966_pt1 | contig 13599 bp, 7 predicted proteins | sample LinPmetageLP28_FD_184041 | JGI IMG/M metagenome (GOLD analysis project Ga0209535, IMG submission 184041) | Marine viral communities from the Pacific Ocean - LP-28 (SPAdes) (version 2) | ecosystem: Environmental > Aquatic > Marine > Oceanic | place: Pacific Ocean | collected 2009-08-22 | reverse complement strand
AACTACCAGTAACTAAAGTATTAAATGGAGCAGAACCCGAACCTTCTACTTCTCCATATGCTATAGCGAATTGAACTTCAGCATCAGATCTTAATGAAGATGTTTGAAAAACATTTAAAAAGAAATTGAATGATGAAGAAACAGATGAGGTAAAAAATTGGTTTAATATTGGTTGTTCACCTGACCATAGTGTAGATGTGATAGAATCGGCGCTAACCACAAAATCACTACTATTAAAACTTACATAGCTCATATTATATTATTTTATGTGGTTATTTTTGTAATGTTAATAGGTATTGTTAATCTGGCTCCAGAATCTCTACCTGTAACTGTTAAAATTGTATTTAAAGTAGTAGCACTACCAAATAACGTATTTACAGTTGTTGCAGTTAAATTAATCGTGGTACCTATTACTGTTCTTGATACGTTTGTTCCAATTGTTTGAGTTGCGTTTAATACAGCAACATCAGAAGTATTAACACCTACTCCTTCAAAATTAGATAATGTTCTTGAATCCCCAATTGTAGCAACATATCCTGAAGCTTCAAATGTTGAATTTGTACCTAAATAGTTTAAAGTTTGTGGTGTGATTGAAAGCGAAGCACCTTGTTTTAATGTTATTACTGTATATCCAACATCTAATACAGGTAATTTAGCTGTACCTCTTGGAAGAGTAATAAGCTTATACTTCATATCTTGTGTTTCATCTGGAAATGCTTCTATAATAGGCATGTTTTCAATAGCTTCTCCATAAAAAGCTGAACCAGAAGGATGATTAGGATTATATAGGGTATAATCTATTTCATCATCAGACAAGGCAAATTGTGTTATACGAAATGAACCATCATTTCTAGCTAATAGTTCACGACCTTTTTTTGTTAAAATGGCATCAACAGTAACTGTCTTGTTATTTAAATATCCCATGATTATTTTTGTTGTATATAAATATTAATTATTTTATTTTTTATGATATTAAGTTTTGTGATTTTAAATTTTTTACAATATTACCCGCTTCTTCAACTATATTAAGAGGTAAATCACTTGGTAATACAATCCCCGAAGAGGTTTTACCTTCTTGTTTTTCAAAATTTAAAACAATGTTGGTTTCATCTTCGGATTTTTTTAGTATTATAAATCTTTTTATTTGGGTTGAATTTATTTCATTTGTTGGAAAGTCTTCACATGCTAATGCAGGAATATCTTGTCCAAATTCTATTGTTAACCTTCTAGTATTAGTAACTTCATCTCTAGGAACAACATTTACTGATTTTACTTGTCTTTCAAATTCAATTGGAAATGATTGACTTCCAGAATCATAAAATCTAAATAAATCACCTTCTTCTAAAACAAATTCTTCATCTACTATTTGATATCCTGAAAATGTGGGTGCATTCTGTATAAAGTTAGAATAATAATAAGACATTGAAACTGAAGCAGTAAGTATGTTAAAAGATCCCGTAGTATTTCTTTTAAAGAAAGCACTACCATTATTTACATCTCCCCCATCTACTATACTTCCTGTAAATTCAATTATTGGATCTGATTTATAATAATAAGTGTAGGCTGGGGTTGAAACTTCAGCTGATTCATTTCCTATAGAAACAGAAGCACTATTAATATTTGGTGTAGCAAAACTAGTTTCAAAATACCCACCTAAAGATGATGGGGATGATGTTAATAAAGCTGGGGTAGATTGTGCTTTTTTAGGAATTACAGCGGAATTAGTTACATGATAAGTTGCTGCTAATCTAGTAAAATCTCCTAATTGAGTTGAAGAAGAAACTAACGGTTGTGCTCCATCAAATGGGTTCCATTGAATACTATCAAATGAGGCTGAGGGGTTAGATGGTATATCTAACAAAACTTCTACTTCACCTTCAAAATTAACTAATAAATCATTATCCCACCAAATTGTTGATTGATTTGTTTGGGGAGATCTAGTTAAAGTAATAGCAGGATAACCCCCTAATGAAACAAAATTACTTCCACTTTGAACCTGAAGGTCTCCTATAGTATAATTACTAATTTTTACAAATTCATTTCCTAAACTACCAGGTAAAATTGAAATACCACTTTTATCTTCCGTTTCAATTGATCCTGTTGTAAATTTATAAGTTAAACTACTAACTCCTGTTGGGTTTTGAAGTAAAGGTAAATAACTATATCCACCAGCATATATAGGTTTTAAACCATCTAAATATTTTTGATCAGAAAACTCTTGGTTATTATCTAATGATATATCTGCTTGTTTTCCTTGGTTAAATATATTTTGTATTTCAAATATATTTTTATTATCTCTTGTTAATTCCGTTACATTAGATCGCCCATCAATTAAATATTTTAAATATACATTACTTCTATCTGGGAATGCGGATCCAGTTTCTACTATTTCTGCAAAATAAGCAAATTTAATTGAATTTAAATCTATAGCAGCGGTTTGACCAAATGAATTGTCACCTATAGTATATGTGTTATATTCTTTAGATGTGTTTTTAGATCCTAAGTATCTAGGGTTTATTTGACGAAGTAAAGTATAATAACTATCTTGAACAGTTGCATTTAAAAATGAAGATGAGCCTTCTGTTATTACCCCTACATTTTGTATCCCTCCACCTAATGATCTACTAGTTACTAATTCTACATTTACAGGTGTAATTATGTTAGTAGAATAATCTAAATCCATAAATTGGACTGATGTTCTAGCATCAATCACATTATTTAATTCTGGGTTTACTGGTATTGCTGAATAACTAACTGCAATTTGTTGGGAATCAAAATTGTTAAAATAGCTAAGTTCTTTTACTTCACTTGAAGTAGGCAAAGAATAAACTGTAAATTCACTTCCACTATACTCACCCGTAAAGGGTTGTGAAAGTTGATCATATATTATAGGAAATACTTCTGAAGCTGATACATCTGAAGGATTTGAACCAGAAAATATAGGGAGAGAACCAGTATAAGTTGTATTTAAAGTATAACCCATTGGGTTTGACCCTGTTATTCTAGGCACAAATACGGACCCACTATGATCTATAAAAGAATATGTAGGAGCATTTCTTGCTTGTTTAGATCTTTCTAAAATTGTTGGTTTAATTAAAAACCCTGTTGATAATTGAGTAGTAGCAGGAGCATAATCTTTAACCATTTTAAATAAAGAACTATCATAATATGATAATAACTTTAAAACCTCAAATATATTAGCTTGCTTTGTATATTTTTGAAAATAGAAATTTTTTAAATCTTCTAGAGGTGGATATGAAGATGATTGTGCTAATTTAGGATCACCTACATAATCATCTATATTAAAATATCCTAATTGATCAACTATATCTTTATCTATACTATCTTGAGGTGAAAATGCTACTTCAAGATTATTAGTATTTAAAGTATATGGATTTTGTAATCTTTCTTGAATTGAAGTATATGGTGATAAAGTTGAACCTGAAGTTATAGGGTTATCATAAATTCTAATTTTATCATCTACGTAATTATAAGCACCCATATTAGGGGCTACTTTTAAAGAATAATAAGATTCAGGAACATAACTTGATGTAGTATAATTTCTAATAAACCCATAAGATACTGTTGTAGAACCTGTTCCTAAAAATGAAGCTGTAGGTGTAACAGAACCTGTGGCTGCAGGGTGAACTGAATAGATTTTATCAGTCCCAACGGATCCTGAATTTTCTAATTCACTACCTAAAGGTAATCTATATAATAAATTAAAATAAGATGATGTAGGATCATGTGATACAATTGATCTAGGATTAAGTGTATGTTGATCAATTAAAGATTGACTTAAAATTGTATTCCAATATCTAAATTCTTGGAAATAACCATCAAAATTACTATTATCAGGGGCAATTGCTCCTGCACTACCTGTTCCTCCTAAGTACCCATGTAATGTCCCATTATCATAATTAAGTATATACTCATTCCAAGCATTATTATATGATGAAGAAGTTGAACCTTCTATAGCTAAACTTGAAGACCCCTGATAAGTAATATAGGTACCATCAATTCCGCTATAATCACTACTTTTAGCTATTAAGGTATATTCATTATTAGAACTAGAAACATTTGAAAACACACTTCCTGTAGCTCTAGCTAAAGATATATTCCACCAACTTTCACTAAAGAAAGGTAAATATATAGGATCTGTTTTAACATATCCTTGTGTACCAGACATAATAAGTCTTAATTCACCATAAACAGAATATATTTCATTCATTTTACTACTTCCAAAACTAGCATTAGATGCTGAGGGATATAAAAGTTGGATACCAAATTGAGTAGCTGATCCTGTATTTATTTGGAATAAAGATTGTGTATAACGACTTGAAGAAGGTATACCTTTAGTTTTAAATCTAAATTCTATATTATCAGGTACAGCACTACTAGCTAAATCTCCATTCCACCAACCTTCTATTACATTCCAATCTACATCAATTTCATTCCAAACAGGAATTACGGATTGTATAGCTGGTAGCCAAGGTACATTAACTGAACTGTGTGAAATTGAGGATGTTAAATTTAATGGGTTTGTATTTAAACTATATGAAAATTGATCTATAGACTGATTTACAGCAGGTGTAAATTTTTGGTCTCCTCCAAATTCATTAATTCTTAATATAGTACTCGGAATACCAAAGCAATTTAATAATGCTCTTAATCCCTTGTGTGAACCCTTAGATTTTAATAAATAGGGTAAATTATGATAAATTCTTTTATATACTTCTTTATTTAAATCATCAAAAGTATTTACATCATTTGAAGCAGAAATATAATTAGTTACTAACTGTGACCCTGTTGATGGAGTTAAAGATCCTGAAGGTGTTAATCCTAAAAATGCTTCATAAATATCTGCATTTGTTCTATCACTAGTATACAATTTAATACCTAAAGAACGAAGAGCATCAGCTACCATATCTTTAGAAATACCATAATCAATACGATTATCTGCATCTTTTAAGTCTGTAATTGCTCTTGAATAAGTCCAAACGGAATCAAAACTTTGACCCATCATACCAACTAACAAACCTAAAGTTGAATTTTGAGGATCTTCTTTTATATAAGCTGGAAGTTGATTCCAAATATAATCCATATTACTTTGATCATATAAAGAAGAAGAAAGTATCTGACCACCATAATTTGAATCAGATTCATCAATTGATCCATACCAAACTGAAGCGGAATCTGAATTTACAGGGACATTGAAAAAAGGAGGAGTACTTGATCCAGATTTAGGCCAAGATTTAGAACCAGAATTAAAATAAAGGAAATATTCATACCCATCAAATTGTTTAATTACTGTATCTATATTTTGTTGAACAGTTGCTTCACTAGCTGATATATAAGTTGGGTCTGTTAAAGAATCTAATCCTTTTAAAGAATTAATATCACTTTGATAACTTTGAATTGTATTTAATTTATATCTAAAATTTTCTAATCTATCATAAGCAGAAGAAAAATGAACAAATTGACTGTAAAAATCATAATCTATATTAATATGTACACTTTTTTCTTCTAATATAGATTGTAATTGTTGAAATGAAGAAGTTAATGAAGTATCTAATATAGTACTTGCATTAAAATATCCAGTTGTAGAATTTGTTTTTTCATTTAATTCTATATTAGTATTAGGACCTCTTAAAAATATTTTTTCTTCTACTTCATCAGCATTAAATTCTATATTTACGTTAACTGAATAAGGTTCTGATATTTGTTCTACAGCCCATAAAGTATCTTTTATACCATACCCAGTAGGTAAGGGTTCATATAATTTTATAAAAAGACTAGGTTCTGCTTCGGATGTAGTATCTAATAAACTATTAACACCTATTAAAGTTTGGTTATTACCAAAGTTTAAAAGAAGATCAGAATAAAAACTTTTATTTTGTTTTGAAGTAAGATAATTTAAATATGATGTACCTAAGGCATTATATGATATTTCATTAGTAGAAATTTTTATTTCAGTTCTATCTGAAGAAATTTCTTTAATGTAAAATCTGGTTTGGTAATTACTTAAAAATAAGTTTCTATAGAAAAAATAATTGGTGTTATATTCTCCTACATCATAACCAGCACTTTTAACATCTTCTACTGCATTTATGTATATAGTATCATATAGGCTAGAAGATTCAAAAGTTTGTTGGGTTTTATAATTTTGGTAGTTATAATTAACATCTACCAATGTATTATTAGCAGAATATACATAATATTCAATTACATCTTGATCAGTACCAAAATTTCTAACAATATCATACCCATTTAAAAGATTTGTATCTTGAGTAGAATATTCTTGGTTTATGTATTCCAATGAAGGATTAAGTATAACACTGCTAGTTTCCATGTTTAAACTTGTGTTGAAAGGTTAACTACTTCTTGTTGAGCTGTTAATAATTCTATTCTTAGTCCACTAATTTCATCTATTAATGCCTGCATTTCTGCCGATTGGTTAGTCATTCCTACATAACTAGAACTTCTTGTTACAAGTTCTCTATGAGATCCAACTTCACCATCTTGAGGAATATCAAAAAATAATCTATTATATTCTTCAAAAAATTCAATAACAGTTAAAGGTTCATTTTCTTCTAAAACTTCATTGGGTTGTACTAATTGAGTAAATTCAGTATCTACAATTTGAGGGTATGAAACTCTCCCAAAAACATTTTTATTTAATTTTACTTCTTGGACACTTATTTTATCTGCCATTATCTTACAATTTTAAAATAGTTTGTACCTGAATCCTGAACAATAGTTTCACTTCCCACTACTGTTTTTAACATTAATTGATAATATCTTTCTGGTTCTAACCCATCCATATAAACTTTAAAGTAATTAGAACTAGAGTTTATACTTAATTTAGTATAATTTGTATCAAAATCAATAACCATTTCTCCAGTTTTAGCATCTTTAATAGCCCAATAAGAAGAAGTTGGTAATAGTTTAGTATTTAAATATACGGATTGGGTTTGAAATGACCTAGCAGGGAATATATCTCTTGTTTTTACTTCAAAGTTATAAATCATTGAATCTTCAAACACAGATTGTAAATTAGTAAATTTAGAAATAAATGCACTTGAAGTTACCATTGAACCTGTCCCTGATCCTGTAATAAAATAATTATCAACTATAGAATCATCCCATTTAATTTCTAAAGCTGGGGGATATATAGTATGAGTATCCATAGAAAAGAAATTGGTATTAACAAAATCTGTTCCAAATTCAATAGAATCATTTAATTTTAAAACAAACCCATTATTAACTATTCCTGATGAACCTGTAAGCCATAATCTAATAGTATCAGTTACGGGTATATTAATATCTTTATCACTTGTATAATTAAAACTTTGGCTTGATTTTGCAGATAATAAAGTATTGTTAAATGTTTGTATAGAACCTGTATACCATGTACTTCCTCCAGATGTTAATCCAAAAGAAGATGTTACATAATCTGCAAAACCGGTTGTTGTCCATTTATTCGAACCCGATTCTCCTGCAAAAGTCCAAGAACAACCATCATCAGTTTTTGGATCATCTGCTACTCTTCCTGTACCCATATCCCAACTTTGTGAAATTGGAAAGGCTTCTATCGTATAATCTAATGGAAGATTTCCGGCATTAGCTAGGTATAATCTTAAATTAACGTCATAAGATGACGTAGTTACTGTATTTGTAATTATATCGTTTAAATTCGCATTATTGAATTGAATTAACGCACGATTAACAGCAGGCAAATCGCCTTGAGCTGAGGATAACTGGTTTATGCCATTTATATTAGATATTTCTAAGACCTCATCTCTACCAGTATTTTGTGCTGGGTATTGTGATCTTATAAAGGCATCTTGTTCAGAAAATAATTTATATACAGCCATTTTATTTTTTAATTTGTTACTACTCTACCTTGAATATCAATATCGGGGAATCTTACTTCAAATATACTTGGATCTAAAGAGGGATATAATACATTATCTATTGTAGCTCCTCCTATATCATAAGCATATTCAGAGTAACCTGAAGAAGTACCTGATTTATTTGTAATATTTAGATTTTTAATTGTTTGGATTCCTTCAACTGTATCTAAAACATTTCTTACATTATTGATTAATATAGGTTGGTTTATTTGCCATTTATCTGTATTAAAATATGCTTTTAAAGCATTAATACAATTATTTAATATTATTCTATTATTAAAATTAGGAAGCATTATTACATCAAATTCTACTCCTAAATTAATTATAAAAGCATCTTTAATAGCTACGGCATCCGTAACCATTCTATATTCAGCCAAATAAGTTTTTAAATTTTGTTTTAAAGCAGGATCGGCTAATGTAAGTAATCCATTATTATTTTTGCTTAAAACGTATAAACATAGAGTATTATCATTATAATCACTAAATGAAGTTGTATTATTATTTAATATATCACTTTCTTGTGTTATATAAGTTTTATATATTACCCCATATTTAGAAGGTAATGATAAAGCTCTAATCATATAATCATCCTTAGTTACAGTTCTTAATTGAGTTGGATATTGAGCTAAGGAATTTAATCTTATATCTTCGTTAGTATCACCATTACCACCGCCTATTGCTGGTTTTAGATTGTTAAAAGCTAAAGATTGTTGAACTGTTGATTGTAAAGTTGAATCTAAATTATTTCCAAAAAATGTAGTATTACCTGATGTTAATATGGTTAATGATTGAGCAGGGATATTAGAAGCTGCTCCTCCTCCAGTTAAATATTCTACGGTTAAAGTAGTATTTGAAGGTGCTAAACCATAAGTTTTTGTATATAAAAAATTAGAAGGATCATATGCTGTTGTAAGTTTATCTACTCCATAAGGCAAACCTAAACCAATATTATCAGAATTAGGAATAATTTCTTCATCGGGATTTGATGATACACCAGGACCAAATTGAATTTCTAAAGTATTATCAGATTTAAATCTTGATATAAATCTTCTTGGAGCTTTATCTATTTTTAATAAATAAGGAGTTGTATCATTATATTGATATAGATTAGGATCATTAGAAGCTATATTTGAAACAGAGTTAAATATTGTTTCTTGTGCTAAATAAGGAACTTCATACCAACGGTTATTATCACTATCTGTTACTTTAATAATATCTATTATATTAGTATCTGTAATAGTATTAGTTGCGAATTTTTGTGGTGTAGTAAAAGCAAATGTAGTTGTTTGTAAATTACCAGAAACTGCTTTTGCTGATTTTTTTAATAAATAAAAACTAGGCTGATTGGCAGCATTTGTTGAATACACAGATATATCTGTAGGATCTGCACTTCCAGAAACTGTAAAATCAACTTTATCTTCTATATAAAAAAATATATTAGTATTATTAGAAGATTGTAATTGTACACCTTCTTCTATAATTAAAGCATAATTCCAATCTGGTTGAACGGTACCACGAGCTGTGGTTGAAGGAATTGTTTGAAAAATTTCTACATCTGTAGTAGCAGCGTTTGTTACTTGAGGGGTATACCCCATCGAATAAGCTAAAGCTAATAGATTATCCCTTTGTTTTGCAAATTGAATATAATTTTCTTGTACTTGATTATCAGTATAAAAAGATAAAACATCACCAACATAGGATGCCATCTCTATTAACATCATACCTGCTGATTCTTCTGAAAAATCATTATAAGTAGAAGGATAATAGATCTCAGCAAATTCAATTAGTTTTTGTTTTAAACTATCAAAATCTTTATTAAGATACTGGATGTTTTTAGCTTGAGGCATCTTGTAAATTTAAATTTAATTGAAGAACATCTTCAATATTAGTATTAATTATTGAATATTTTAAATATATATTAATAGTTGCATTATTAGGATCTAGTTCTATATCTAATGATTCTATTACAACTTGAGGAAAAAATTGAGATACACCTCCTCTAATTAAATCTTCTATTCTTGCTGAAGTATCTTCATTTGCTTGTTCAAATAAAATTCCCCTTAAACCTGAACCAAAACCAGGATTCATAATTCTTTCACGTTTTCCCGTTAAAAGGAAATTTATTAAATTAGACTTTATAGCATCTGTTGTTGTAAAAGTAGTATTAATACCAGTAGCACCATCAAAAGGAAGACTAATCCCAACTCCTGTACTTGGATTTAGGTCTAATACATCAACATTTCTTACTATATAGGCCATTATAATTTACCTTCTTCTTTGAATTTACTCATCATATTAGAAAAGTCAGGAACTGCATCTATTGAAACTTGATTAATATCAGATGTTTTTTGAGATGACATTTGTTCTACTGAATCTACTACTTTAACTTCTTGTTGAGGCATTCCTGCTCCAAAACCTACGGCACTTTGTGCATTAAATTCCCCACCCATACTTCTCCATTCTCCAGAGGCAGCAGTTTCATTTAATATTTGTGCTAAAGGGTCTTTAGATTCAAATAAAGGTTTTTGTGGTGGTTGAGGTGCTTGTTGTACTACTTCTTCATTAACCATTTCGGAAAATGATGGTTTTTTATTTATTTTTTGTTCTACAACGGGCTTTTGCACTACTTTTGTTTCAGTAACAGGAGTACTCATAATCAAAGATAATTCTTCTTTAATTACGTCTCTTACTTCTTCTCGAATTATTTTTCTAAAAGCTTCTACTTTCATGATTATAAATATTTGTTTATTAAATTTTTATTATTTTAATTTACTTCTTAATCTTTCATTTTTACGTGATATTACAACTTTAAGTTTTTTACCTCCTTTGCCAGTTTGGTCAAATTTAATTTTATATTCATCTCGTAATTCTTCTTCGTCTATACCTGATTGGATTTCATTTCGGGTATAATTTTTAGAAAGTAAGAAAAGTATCCATTTTTCAAATTCTTTTTCTTCTATACTATCATAATATTCTTCAAAAGGTTTAAATGCAGCTCTTTGTTTTGGATGCATACTTAAAGTTAACTGTTCATAATCTATTTTTGTAGATTTTTTTAATCCTTCTAGCCATATTGAAGTTTTCTTACCAATTTCTTTAATTTTTTCAGGGTTTGGATCAATAGAATTAAGAATATTATTTTTTAATTTTTCAGATAATTCTTCAGGGTTTAAATTAAATACTCCAGGAGATGACATTATATCATTAAGTTGAGATGTAGTTGCTCCTTGAAGTAAATTAAAAGTATCTTTCATCTTTTTTAATGATGGGTTTTCTTCTATGAACTCAGCAAAAGGTTGTTGAATTAATGCTGCAGCATCAATTGTTTTATTGGGTGATGATTGATTAGAAACTAATGTTGCAGGTTCTCCCTGAGCTTCTTCAAATTTAGAATTGCCTGTTCTCATTGCTACAGGATCAGTATTAGTTTGACTGCCTTCTACATTATCAGCATTTGTATTATTAGCTTGGGCTTTTTTATTATTAATTTGTAATGGATTTGCACCTATAGTTTCTTCTAATTTTATAGCATCATCATTTGGAATTGGTTGATTAGAAGGAAGACCTACATCTATTACACCCAGTTGAACATTTCTTTTAATTTTATATTTAGTTTCATCTACAATAAGATTTAAATCATCACTAAATGTTAAATCAGATCCTACTACTATACTTCCCTCACTATCAAAAGCAACTCCTCTTCTTCTAGTTAAATTACTTTCACCTTTAGAAGTATCAGATATAGGTTTTTCTTCTTGAATTCTAATTAGATAACCTAAATAAACTTCTTGAAAATTACCAAATTTATCTCCAACATCTATATCATCAATTTTTTCTACGGTTTCAGCGTAAGCTTCTATAGACTGTGCTTGTAACTTTTCAACTAAATTAGCATTATTAGCACCTTTAAATTTATTAAAAGTATAAAAAGTAAAATTTTGTCTTAAACTTCTTCTTAAATCTTGACCTCTAGTTTCCTCAAAATTAATACCAGTTGCACCCGATATTAAATCACCTCCAAATACAATTTGACCATTTGGACCAAAACCCCATACTGTACCTGGGAGAACTAATATAGTTCCATCTTTAGTAATAATTACAGTATTACCAAATTCAGATGCTTCTGAAACATCTTGGGCATTTTGGAATTTATCAGGATCAGAAACATTTTTTATTAATCCCTGAATTTGATTTCTAACAAGGTTTTCAGGAAATCCAATTCCAGTAGAAAGAGATACTAATCCTTGGATTGAGCTATTTAAATCTAATCTTTTATCTAAATTATCACAAGTTTCAAATGTTTGTTGTAATCTACCTAGTTCATTAGCTAAATTCATTAACTGTGTTTGTAAGAAGCCTATTTTTTGAGCTGCAATGTCTAATAAAGATGATATTTCTTCTAGCATAGGTATTGCTCTATCTAACCCTTCTGAAATTTGGATTACTACTTTTCCTAAAGTATTAATTATACCAGCAGTTGCAAACAAAGCTGGAAGAGCTAATGCTGCTTTTTCAACATACCCTTTTACCTCTCTTATTACTTTAGCGACCATTAAAATAGTCTTTATTATATTTTGTAAAAAATTTATTAAAGATAATGTAAATTGAGTTAACTTTGTTACAAATATAACAAATTTTTTAATAGTTTTTACTATTATAGCTAATTGTTTATAAGGTATTACACCTCTTAATACTTTATTTACATCTTCTATTTGTTTTTTAAATATATTTTCTAAAGATAAATCAAAATTAAGAATAGGTAATATTTCATCATAAAATTCAGTTAAAACTTTAGATCTTTCTATAACTTGTCTAGATGTTAACCCACCAGATAAAGCTAGAGTAGCTGTACTTCCAACATCAGCTGCTGTTTGAGCAACATCTGAAACATCAGAGGTAAATTCAGCAATTTTACCTACTAATCTTTTTAATTTTCCAAAATTTCCAAAAGCAGAAGGGATTTTATCTAAGAAATTTGATATTGCTTTAAAATTAATATCTCTTAAGGCATCAACTATACCTTGAATATCTTCAGATAATTCTCTTATATCAGTTGTTTGTTTTGTTTCATATTCTAATTGCCAATTAGTAAAGGTTGCTAAAACAGGTTCATCATTATCATCAAAAACAGTATTCCCTGATTTAGATTTTTTATAAGGGGGATCTATACCATCAAATGTTTCTATTTGAATTGTATATTCTATTATTTTAGTAGAGTTCGATATAGAATTTAATTGGGGGTTACCAGCAGAAGGAGTTAAAGAAGGGACAGTAAGTGCAGACGTATCAGGTAAATCAAATGAAGGATTTAGTAAATCACTTGATTCATTTCCTAAACTTGAAAAGGATGAATCAATAAAAGAAGGAGCAGGTTGTGAAAAATTATTAGAAATATTAGCACCAGGAACATTAAAAGATGAAATAACACCTTTCATATTAGTAAAAATAGTATTATTATTTGTTTGTTGAATAAAAACAGTAGTCCCGGTAGGAATAAGACCTGGTTGTTCTATACGAACTTTAAATTCACCTTGTTGAATTGGTTGTGGAAGGAGGGATGTTCCAACTGCTGTTTTATTTCCTTCTATTACTCTAAAATTTTGTAATAAGAGTTGAATTTCTCTTAACTCAGTTTGCACTTTTCTTACAGCTTCATTTACAGGACTTCCTTTGGGAAAAGCTG
>Ga0209535_1001964_pt1 | contig 13604 bp, 12 predicted proteins | sample LinPmetageLP28_FD_184041 | JGI IMG/M metagenome (GOLD analysis project Ga0209535, IMG submission 184041) | Marine viral communities from the Pacific Ocean - LP-28 (SPAdes) (version 2) | ecosystem: Environmental > Aquatic > Marine > Oceanic | place: Pacific Ocean | collected 2009-08-22 | reverse complement strand
GTCCTTGGACAATTTAGGTACAACTCTTATTGCATTAATTCATAATGGTGAATGTTTTAAATGGGATGCTGATGCACTAAATGCAACAAACACTAGAGCAGTAATTATTCCAGGTGCACCAACAGCGTCACGAGATATGTTAGTATCAACACCTGACAGACACTTAGTATTCTTTGGTACAGAAACAACAATAGGTAGTAAAGGAACACAAGACGATATGTTTATTCGTTTTTCAAACCAAGAGGACATAGAAGATTATATACCAACAGCAATCAACAGCGCTGGTTCACAAAGACTGGCTGATGGATCACGGATCATGGGTGCTAAACTTGGTAGAAATGCTTTGTACGTTTGGACAGATACAGCGATGTTTACTATGAGATTTGTTGGTACTCCATTTACATTTGCTTTTGAACAAGTTGGAACAAACTGTGGATTGATTGGTATGAATGCAGCAGTTGAAGTAGATGGTGCTGCGTATTGGATGTCAACGAATGGTTTCTTTAGGTACACAGGACGATTGGAGTCTATGCAATGTTTAGTAGAAGATTATGTTTTTGAAGATATAAATGAATCCTCTAATCAATTAATTAATGCAGGGATTAATAACTTGTTTGGAGAAATTAATTGGTGGTTCTGTACTAATACTTCTAATGTAGTAGATAGATGCGTAACTTATAACTATTTAGATTCTACACAACAACGTCAAATTTGGACTACTAATGCTAGTACTTTATTTAGAAGAACTACTTGGGAAGATTCCTCTGTATTTGGACTGCCTCATGCAACAGCATATAATGCTAGTGATGATGTATCAGATGTTGTAGGCAATACTGAAGGAAGTACTATATACTATGAACAGGAAACAGGTAATAATCAAATAGGAACTGCAGGAACAGTAGCTATTCCAGCTAACATTACTTCAGGAGATTTTGATATCACACAAGATCAAAGAGAAGGAATTACATTTAGAGGAGATGGTCAATACATGATGAGAATTAGTAGATTTATTCCAGATTTTTTAGAGCAGTCAGGTGATACTATTGTACAATTAGATTTAAGAGATTATCCCAATGATGCTGCAGCAAGCTCATCACTAGGTCCATTTACTATTACATCCTCAACCGATAAAGTAGACACACGAGCAAGAGCAAGAGCTGTGGCAGTTACTATTTCTAATACAGGAGTAGATCAAAATTGGAAGATGGGCACATTTAGATTAGATGTCCACGCAGGAGGAAGAAGATAATGGATATATTACAACTTGTTATAAAGTTTGGTCCCGCTGTTGTAAAAGCTATGGGTTACAAAAATGAAGATGTAGATGCAGCAGTCGAATCAATGACAGGGGGAGGAATTAAAGGAAATAGTTTTTTAAATAGTTTTACAGGTGGACAAGGTTTAACAGGTCTACTTAAAAACCAAGGTAAAAAATTTATAGGTAATCAAGCTTTTAAAGCATTAACAGGTGGCAGTGGTAGTGGAATTGCCGGAGCAGTTCCTTTCCTAGGAGCAGCATTAGGTTTGGGCTATATGACAAACCCATTAAGAGAAGGTTCTTATAATTACAATCCATATCTTCAAGATCAATTAAATTATGTGCAGAATAAAAATGGGTACTCTATGATAAATCCTAGTTCAGGTTTAGGACAATACGGACCGGAGTCAGTGTTGTCTGGTCAAAACCAAGTATCTATGTTTGGAACAAATGATTACTTAGGTCAATTAAACAACAAATTAGATTATGCAAATAAAAAAGGAAATTCAAATTTAGCTAAAAAAGTTCAAAAAGAAATTGATTCATATCAATTAGCTGAAGTAAACAAAGAATTGGCTGCAGAAACTACTACTAATAATACTCCATCTGGTAATGGTGATGGTGGTGGTGGAAGTGGTACTAATAATGCACAGCATGGATCTAGTGGAATGTCAAAAAGCCAACACGCTGCATTTAGAGCGGCTAGAGGAGGCATTGCAAATGTCAACATGAACAGAGGTCAACTAGGAGAACAATTACGTGGCTAAAATGTTTGGCATAGATACGGATAAATTATACGAACAAGGTTTTGATTCTATGAACCGATACCGAGAACGTAATCCGGATAACCCTAGAGAAGTATTACAGACAGCTGGAGGTAAATTATCTAATTTAAGACATGGAGTGTCTTCATCTTTACTAAGAGATGAAATTTTAAAATTAATTAACCCTGGTTCTTATGATATGAAACAAGCTCCACCGAGTATGAATTTTGAAGAATTAAAAATGTCAGAAGAAGGACCTAATCCATTAGCTAAGGGTCTAGCTAGTTTGCTTGCTTATGCAGGAGCAGGAGCTAATGAAATAGGACCTGATTTTTTTAGTAAAGAAACTATGGAAGATTTAACAGCTAACTTATTAGGTTTGATGAAGACAGATGTTTATGATAGTGCTGAAGATAAAGCTGCTATGTTAAATGATATATTAGAAAATGATACAGGAGGAATAAATACTTATCTTCAAAGTTTAGCTCCTGATAAAAAATATCAAGAGGATGCTAGGTTGTTTTCACCTATGAGGCAAGATCTTATGAGAGAACAAAGTTTAAAAGAAATGAGACGAAGAGAACAAAAAACATTTGAGGAAAGAAATTTAGGATTAGGAGATATGGATGGCTAAAATTGTACAATCATTAACAAGAGCGTCAAGAGAATATGATGAAGCAGTATCTGCTAACCAAGTTAGAGACCTGGATGCTGTAATTGAAAAATTAAATACAACGTTTCAACAAGAAATCAAACAGGAGATAGAAGCTTTCAACTTCTTTTTATTTTAATGGCTATACAAAATCAATACGAATTTTTTGGTGTAACAGGACAAGATTTAAGTACACCTCAAACTATGTTTGGTACATCAGGGGGAGTACAATTACCTTTAATTAGTGAGACTTATATTATTAAATCTATAAAAGTTGTATCAACTGGAACACCTATTATTACTATAACAGATAATACAGTAACAGTTATTAAAACAGTAGCTTTAACAGCTAATGTAAGTCAAGAATTATTAACACAACCTCTAATCGTTGAAGGAGCTACAACATTAACGGTAGGTGCTAGTAGTGCTAGTGCTACAGATGTAGGTATTAGTTTTTTAAATATTAAAAAATCAACAGTGGATTAATATGAATGAAATACCCGTACTAGAACCGACAGAAGTGATAACAACGTACAGAAACAAAGCAACAGGTGAGATTTTTAAAGAGAGAAAAGACTGGGAAGCCAAAGGTTATAAGAATGAAGACATGGCACAAGACGTCAAAGTAATTATGCCAAGTCTTGATTTCTCAGGAAAAAACGGATAAGGTAATAAACTCGAGTTAAATTATGATAGATTTTCAAAATCAAATGACTGACAGAATACAAACTAATGCTCCTTCTATTAGATATGAAGGTGACTTACGTCCTGAACAAGCTCAAGTTAGACAAAGACAAGCTCAAGCTATGCAAATGATACAACAACAAATGCAACAGCAACAAGGTATGATGCAACCACAGATGGGGCAACCTCAAATGCCTCAGCCTCAACCGCAAATGCCACAACCACAAATGGGACAGCCACAAATGCCTCAAGGTATAATGCAAGCTCAAGGTAGAATGCCAGCGGGTAGAATGCCTGCAGCTTATGGTGGTGTCATGGGTCAAGATGGTAGAAAACAATATGGACTCGGTTCATGGTGGCAAGAAAAAATTATGGATCCTATTAAAAATAATAAAGCACTGGCTGCAACTATAGCAGCTTTAGGTGTTAATCAATTTGGTATTCCAGGTACACGTGGAGATGGAGTAGCTGATAATTTTGGTCGTGGTTTTATTGGAGATTTATTAGGAGGTAGAGATTCTATTATAGGTGAAGGTGGAGATTACAAAGATAGTCCAGGTAATCCTGCAAATAAAAATAAAAAATTAATTAATTTAGGTTCTAGTAACACTCCTTTTGGTTTAAGCACAGGAATGTTATCAACAATCGGTGGTGCTGCAGCAGGATTATTTTCTGATAGATTAAATTCTTCAGAAGACATCGAAGCTGACAGAGGTGTAGGTATTGGAATTAATAACATAGGTAAGTCTGCAAATTTATTATCTCCTAAACAAGGTATGGAAGCAGGGTTAAGATTTTTACCAGAACTTTCTACAAGGAAATATTCGCCAATGGAAATGGCTGCACAATTTTCACAAGACGTTGAACCAATCGCAACAGCTAACTTAGCTGATGGTGGTTCACCCCGAGATCAATACATGCAAAACTTTCAACCTAACTACGAACAAAATGTTATGGATCCAAATATGATGGAAGAAATTAGAAAACTTGTGGAAGGTATGCAAGCTCAAGGAATGGGTAAAGAACAAATTGAAGAGATGGTCACAATGCAAATGCCTAATATGACTATGGGTTTTGCTGAAGGTGGTGGCATTGGTAGTATGATAGAAGAACAATCAGAAATGCTTGACATGGGTGGTATGGAAAAAGATTACAGAGAAGAAGGTGGGTTTGTACCTATCGGAGAGTACGAAAAAAAAGATGACGTACCGGCAAGACTAAGTGTTAATGAATTTGTATTCACAGCTGACGCTGTAAGAGGTGCAGGTGATGGAGACATTGACAAAGGTGCTGAGAGACTACAAGGTATCATGAAGGAATTAGAAAAACAGGGTAAACCCGAAGGCATGGAGATGATGGAAGTGTCTGAACGATTGAGCGAGGTAGTATAATGGTATTTGGAATAGCTAAAAGAGGACTTGGTATATTAGGAAAAAAAATGACTGGGTCTCACAAAATTAAAAAAGGATCTTGGCAAGATTTAGATAGACCTAAAGATCCCTATTCAAATAAAAAAGATTGGGAAATAAAAGCTGACAGAAAAGACATGGCTAGAACAGATAGAAGACTTACTGCACTTAAAAATATAGGTAAAATTGGAGTAGGAGCTGCAGGTGGAGCTACAATTTATAATAAAACACAGCCTAGAGTTAAAAAAAAGAAAAAGGATAAAAAATAATGGCAACATCAGTACAACAGAATTTACCAGCACAATATATATCTGATCTAGGTAAAGATTATGGAACACAGTTAGCAGGTTTAACATCTGTACCACTGAACACGGACCTTTATGCTCCACAAGTAGCAGGTCAAGATCCAATGCAACAACAAGCTTACAACCTAACGTCATCAGGTATTGGTTCTTTTGAACCTTACATGACTCAAGCTAATGCTTATTCAGGACCACAAGGTTATCAAGATTTTATGTCACCTTACCAACAAGATGTAATTAATTCATCACTAGCAGCTTTTGATCAACAAGCTGGTGCGGGTATGAGTAACATCGGTCAACAAGCAGCAAAGACTGGTAATTTAGGTGGGGGTAGAGAAGGTGTACAAAGAGCTCAGTACCAATCTAATTCTGATATGAACAGAGCTTTACTACAATCAGGATTACAACAACAAGGATTTACACAAGCTAATCAATTAGCTAACCAAGCTTTTGGTCAACAAAGAAATTTAGCAACACAGCAACAACAGTTACAAAATCAAGACGTAAGTCAGTTGGGTCTATTGGGCGGACTACAACAAGCACAACAACAGGCACAGCTTACAGCTACTCAAGAACAGAATAGAATGAGAGCACAAGAACCTTACGAAAGACTAGGTCAATACGGTTCAGGTGTCATGGGTCTTATCTCTGGTATGGGTAATCAATATCAAACATCAACAGTTCCTAATCCAACTCCGTTGCAAACAGCGTTGGGTACAGCTTCTGTATTAGGTGGTATCTTTAACCCTCCAAACCAAAATTAATTATGAGAAGAACTTTAACGAGACCTATGTTTAGAAGAGGTGGCGAAGTCTCAACTCCTAAAAGAGGATTAGTAGATGGACCAGGAAGTTATGCTGGCATAGATGATATTTTTGCAACGAAGGACGAGATGAAAAGAATGGAAGAATTCATGCCAGAGCAAGCTCCTGATAGATCGCTTAATGATTTTTTAATTAACTTTGGTTTGGATTTAATATCAAGACCACCGACAGGAAACATATTTCAAACAGCAGCACAGTCAGCTAAAGAACCTTTTAACCAGATGCAGAAGGTAAGATACTCTCAAGAGCAAGGTGAAAGAGATGAAGCTAAAGATATGATAACAGCTATCATGAATGCTAAAGCAGCTGTCGCAGGATCAGAAGGTGTGTCTAATGCTCAAGGTAAAGCAGCAAACGACATAGCGATCAATGGAATTATGACAGAGTTATTTACACTAAAAGGAAATCAAAAAAATCCAGAAACAGCCATAGATCAAGAATCGTTTGATCAACAACAAAGTACTTTGATGACAAGATTAACAGCATACGTTGGAAAAAATGCTGCCGTACAATCTTTGTTTGGTAATAAAGCACAAGCAGAAATAGTTATTGCAGGAATTCAAGAACAGATTACTAATAGTCCAGAAGAAATAACTATTATTAATGCTCAAGGTGAAGAAGAAGTAGTAATTGAAGGAGAATACGCTCAAAGTAATCCTGGTTATTTAGGTAAAAAAACTACAGAAATATATCTAAAACAATTTGCAGACGCACAAAAACAAGCTTTAGGTTTAGGTCAAGCTAATGGGGGTAGAATAAACAAAGCAGTTGGTGGTATGATGGATGAAACAATGACTGAAGAAGTAGCAGGTCCAGGTGGCATGGCGATGGAATCAGAAACTATTGAAGAAGCAGTAGCTCCAGAAACCACGGACCAAGGATCAGGTTTAAGTTTTGAAGAATTAAGACAAAGATTACCAGCAGAAATTACTGATGATATTATATCTATCTTAGCAGAAAGTCCTGCAGCTTTAGTAGATTTTGCAGAAATACAAACACAAATAGATGTTGACCAGTTCAACATGAAGTACGGAGTAAATTTAGTATTACCGTCAGGAGCGTAACATGGCTGACAAAACAGAAAAAAGAACTCTTACAACAGACGTTAAAAATTTCTTTGATAATAAAATTAAAGGAAGTATTGTCGAAGGTGATATATCTCGTTACAAGATTCCTCCTACATTACCAGACGAAGCTATTAAAGTATCACCTAAAAAAATTCCCTCGAATAAAATAGAAGAAGTCAACGAATTAGAAGCAGCTTTTAATCATGCTATGGAAAAAGCATACGAAAAAAATAGGCTACCTACTAAGTATACTTTAAACGATGCGCTTGGATCCGCGTTTGATTTAACGACTATATTAACACCTATTAGAGAAATTACTTTACAAAAATATAAAGAAGAACAAAAACCTGAAAACCTGAAAAAAAGAAAATACATAGAAGGTTATAATGATATAACTAAAAGTATTTTAAGAGGAGGTCCTAAATTTATACAGTCAGCAAGTGAATTTGTTTTGACTCCTATTGATTATCTTTTTAGTACGGAATTCCAAGAAAAATTTAATAAACTAATGGACACTAAAGAAGTGTTAGGTGAAGCAGAAACTTTACCTGGTGGAATTGCTGAATTAGTTGCTGAATATGCTGTACCCTTAACGGCTGCAACTAAAATTGCTAAAGGTGCTAAGACTTTTAAACAAATTAAAAACTTGCAAAGTTTTATGGGCACAAGTAAGGCCTCTAAAATTGCACAAAGAATGTCAAGAGATGCTTTTATTTTAGGGCTAGCAGAAACATTTGTTCAGTCAGGCGGAAAACCTAATGAAGATTATGGTATAAATTATAAAATTCCTTTTACAAATATAGAAGCAGGCAGGATTAATAAACCTGAACCAACAGAAGGTTTAACAGGAAGAGAACTAGCTTTAGCAACGTTTAGAAACAAATTTAAATATGCTAGAGAAGGCACATTAATTGGTGGAGGTTTTCCTTTGCTTGCTAAGACTGCACAGCTGACTGCTAAGTTTGGTGTTAAACCAGTAGCTAAATTTGGATTAAGAGGCATAGGAAAAGGTATGGATGGCATAGCTTATGTAGGAGCTAGAGCACCTGCAAGTTATATAACAAAACCCCTTGCCAAACTTGTAAGACAAACTCCAATTTTTCTTGGTACCAATGTTATAGCTCCATTAGTAATTGGTGCGTTCACTAAACAAAACCCTCTTAAAGTTTTAAGACAACTGCCTCCTTTTTCTGAATGGAGAATGCAAAGTAAAACTAATCCCAATAAAACTTTAGCAGGTGCTAAAAGTTTTGATGATTTTTTATCTAACTTGAGATCTTTTAACGAAGATACTTTAGAAATGGGGTTACTAGGAGAGAGTTTAGCAAATAAAATTAAAGCTTCAACAAGAAGAGTTAACAAAGGTTTAGAAGATTTAGATGCAGCTTACTATGGATTGGCAAGTGGGTTTCAAAAAAACTATAACAAAGGGATCACTTCACCTGTAGGTAGAAACTACGAATTAGATAGAGTTCTTGAATATTTAAAAGGACAAAGAAAACTAGACACGTTACCAAAAGAGTATCAATTTTCAGCAAAAGACATTGGAGATAACTTAGACAAACTAAGAAAATCTTTATCGGAAATGTTACCAAAGAATGAAAGGTTTGCAGATTTTAAAAAAGAATTATTAGACAGAGGTAATAAATATATGAGGGCTTCTTTTGCTGTCTTTGAAAACCCTATGTACCAACCTTTAGTTAAAGATAAAGCTAACGCTGTAGAATATATTTTAAAAAATGTAATGAGAGGCAATAAAGATTTTAGAATAGCTGCTAAAGAATCTTATCCTAACATGTCTATTGACAAAGGACAAAGAGCATACGCTGAAGGCGTTGTTGATAATATTTTACATACAGGTAGAGCAGAGAAAATGGATCCTATTGATGCGTTAAGAAAAATAGGAACTAGATTTTTAAGAAATGATGATTACAAATTTTTAAAAAAAGGAGAAGATTTACCCGTAGCTATACAAAAATTATTAGGTGAAGGTAAAAGTTTAAGAAACTCTGTGCTTACAACTACTGCTGAAATGACTGGAGAGATTTATACTAAAAGAGCATTCGATGAATTATATAATATCCTTAAAGCATCAGGTCAACTTGTAGACAACGAAGCTATGGCACTTGGTGCAGGAAGAGTTGGCTTTGAAAGAATAACAAAAATACCTGGTCTAGGTGTACTTAATAGTAAACTTCAAGGTAAGTTTGTTTCAAAAGAATTAGCTGCAAGCATTGCTAATCAAGGTGGTATCTTAGACAAATTAATTAAAGCTTCTATTTACAGACACCTGCTACAATTTAAAGTACTAACTCAAATGGGTAAGACAGTGTTCTCACCACAAACACAAGTGCGTAATGTATATTCTGCTGGGTTTTTCCCTTTTGCAAGAGGACACATTGGAGGCAACGCAAGTGTAACTGATTCATTTAAAATAGTATTAGAAGATATATTTCCTAAAGGTAGAATAAATAAAAAAGATTTGTTTAACTTTATAGAAAAAGAAATTGAACTAGGAACTATGGATGAAAACATTATAGCATCTGAACTAGGTGCGGTGTTAAATGATATTAAAGGTGGCGCTATTAATACATTAGATAAATTGTTTGAAGCTTTTACTAAAAAAGCTTTGGTAAAAAATGCTACAAGATTATATGCAGGTGGAGATAGTGGTTGGAAAATATACGGAAGACAATACGTTAAGTCTCAAATGAGCGGGATACTACCTACAATAGAAAAAGCTTTAGAGTACGCTAATCATATGGGTTTAAAAGGATTAAAAAAAATTGATCCTTTAACAGGAGCTAGAAGAAGTTTGGACGATGTATTAGATTTAATTTCAGCTCATGAAATTAGAAATGTTTATCCAACTTATAGTAAAGTACCTCCTATTATTCAAGGCATAAGAAAACTTCCTTTTGGAAACTTCGTAGCTTTTCCAGCAGAGATCATGCGTACTGCAACACGGATCATGGACTTCAATTTAAAACAAATGTCACACTCTAACCCAGCTATCAGACAGCTTGGAATTAAAGGAGCTCTTGGTGCTACTATGGCTTTTGGTGGCTTAGGTGCAGGAGTTACAGCATTAAGTCAAGCATTAACTGGTACATCAGAAGCTCAATGGGATGCTTACAAAAGATCATTTGGTGCTGACTGGGATAGGAATGCAAATTTAGTTGCCTTCACAGCATTTGATAAAAATGGTAAAGCAAAAGCATTTAACTTTTCTTACTTTAGTCCATATGATTTTTTACAAAAACCTATCAATGCTATAATTCAAAAAGCAGAACAACAAAATTTAAGTCCACAAGATACAGAAGTTTTTATAATGGAAATGATGTTAGCTAAAGACGGACCTATTATGGAAATGTTATCTCCATTCTTATCAGAGCAACTAGGACTAGAAGCTTTGTTGGATGTACAACCAGGAGGAGTTATACTTGGAGGTAGAGGGGGAAGAACATCTGAAGGAGTTAGAATTTATTCTGAGTCTGATGACATTGGAGACAAAATACAAAAATCTTTTATGCACTTAATGAATGCAGTTGAACCAGGTGTATTTTCAACAGGACAAAAATTTGTGGCAGGAGCTACCGATGATTTAACTAAAGGTGGACAAAGAATTAATTTAAGAGATGAGTTAATTGCATTGATGTCTGGTGTTAGAATTATTAATATAGATATTTTAAAATCTATGGAATACAAAACAGGAGCTTTTAATAGAGCAATGAGATCTGTTGATGATACTGAAGATTTATATTCACCTAAAGGTTATAAGACTAGAGGTCCTGACGTTGTTTTAGAAGAGTATAATCAAATGCAATTAGAAGCATATAGAATTCAACAAGGATTTTTTACAATGATACAAGACGCAAGGACTATTGGTTTAAGTGATCTTGCTATTAGAAAAAAATTAAGAGAACAAAGAATAGGTTCTACTATGCTAAGTAATTTAATGAAGGGTACGTTTACACCTGTTAACTATTCTGAAGCTAGGTTTGAAAAGAAAGTAGCAGCCGTTAAAAGATTGGCTAGAGAAAAAACAAAAGAGAGTGATGAATTTAATTACAGAGTAGGCTATAGTGAAAAAGCTTATTTATATCCTAAGCTTCAATTAGATTCGTTAAAAAGAAGTTATAGGTTTAAGAAATTAGATCCTGAAGGTAGAACAGATAGTAAAGCTAATGCGTCTGAAGACAATCCTAATACAGAAGGTTTCTTTGGTGCTTCTATATTGGATAAACTTGTTCCAGGTCAACCTTTTTCAACTGGACCAGGTATAATTCAACGGGGTAAAAACTTAATTGAAAAAACATTACCGGGTAGACAATTTGACAGCAAAGTAACAACGCCACCATTGCCGCCGACGCCTATGCCATCTAAACAGTTTAGTCAACAGCAAAATGTAGACCCAATAACTAACTTGACAGCAACGCAAGATAGATTACTATCCCCATCTGATAAAGCTTATTATAGAAACAAAAATAGGACAGCTTAATGGTTAAAAATATTGCACTAACAAAAATAGAATCACATGAGAAACTGTGTAGAATTATGCAGAAACAAACTCATGACAAGATACTTAAACTTGAAACCCAAATTAATAGAGTTGAAAGTATATTACTGGTGTCAGTCGGCACTTTGATTGCTGGTATGGCCAGCATGATCATTATGTTAATCACACAATAGGAGAAATCTATGCAGCTAAGTAAACATTTTACTTTAGAAGAGATGACGCGTTCTATGACAGCAGCACGTAAAGGAATTAATAATATTCCAGGGCCTGGGGAGATCAAAAACCTAGGAGACCTATGTTATGAGGTCTTAGAGCCCGTTAGAGCACACTTTGACAAACCCCTAAGCATCAGCTCGGGATACCGCTCAGAGGCGCTGTGTGAAGCAATAGGGAGCAAAAAAACCTCACAGCACGCACTTGGATGCGCGGTAGATTTTGAAATCCACTCGGTGCCCAACATTCAAGTCGCTTATTGGCTAACTAACAACGTTGACTTTGATCAATGCATTCTTGAGTACTATAAACCCGAAGACGATCAAGCAGGATGGATTCATGTGTCTTATGATGAAAAAGGATCTAACAGAAAACAAGTTCTTACTTTTGATGGTAAAAGATACACTGAAAATTTACCAGACATGGAATGGAAAGACGGCAAAGTCGCAAATTAAAAATCCCAGCGCGCCTCACGCGTATATCCTACTATATCCATGATCTCAATTCTTCACCTAAAACTTCTGATGCTATGTTTATTTTTGTCCGTAGAGCTTTCACGATTTTTTCATCCACCGTGTCCTCAGCATTTATGTCAATGTAGAGTACTGGTTTTTCTTGCCCGAGTCTGTGTGCTCTGTCTTCTGACTGTAATCGTTTTTCGAGATCATATCCGTTAGAATAGTATACAACGGTGTTTGCAGCTGTTAAAGTTATCCCATAGCCACCCGTAGCAGGTGTTCCAATAAAAAATCGGCACTTAGGGTCATCTTGAAAAGACTTAATATTATCTTGTCTTTCTTCTTTAGGCGTGAGCCCATAATAGTCAACCATGGATCCCGGACCATATCTTTTAACTACAGCTTTAATTATTGCATTTATATCCCATTGATAATGAGCCCAAATAATAGCTTTACCCTTAACGTCTTCAAGTACATCCATCAATTCACTAATTCTATTATTTTCAATAGGTTGAACCGTACCAGTATCATCTGTAAAATGACCACAAGTAATTTGTTGAAGTCTCATTAACTGAGTTAAAGTATTGGTAGTACTAGACACTTTACCTTCAAGTATAGCTAAAGCTTGTTTTTTCATTTGATCGTACAATTTACGTTGATCTGGTGTCAATGTAATTTGACGTTTAATAAATATTTTATCAGGTAAATCTAAACATTCATCTTTTAAAACTCTGTATGAAAAAGTTTTTAATTGGACAGATAATTCATCTAAATTTTTATAACTGTCTACTACTTGAATAGATCTTCCATGAGCATGTAAAGTTTTCATTTCTGCATATCTATTTCTAAAAGCATAATAAGAAGTAAAATCTAAATGAAAAGGATCTAAAAAATAACATTGACTAAATAAATCAAGTGGATTTTTAGTAACAGGAGATCCTGTCATTATTCTTCTATATTTAGCTTCTTTAGCTAAAGATAAAATATTTTTTGTACGATTAGCAGAAGGATTTTTAATTGTTGTAGATTCATCAATGGCCATTAAAGTATTGTGACAAGACATAAATTTTTTAGCAAAAACTTTTCCTTTTTCTGTACTAAATGCTTCTACATTCATTATAATAATGTGGAGACCTTCTCCTTCTTCAAACAAAGAATCTAAACTATCTTGTTGTTTTTTAGTTATATTTGGCTGCCATAAAACGGTCACATTTTCTATATGACTAGGCAAATGAGTTGGTAATTCATTACTATACCAAGTACCAACAACACCTTTAGGTGCTACAATTAAAGCGCCATTAACTTTACCTTTGTCGTAAAGCATAGCCAAATTGTCTATTAATACTTTTGTTTTACCTGTACCCATTTCCATAAAATAGGCATAAGTTTCTTTATTCCATGACTTTTCTAATGCAGTCAATTGATGTGCGTAAGGCTTTGTTTTAAATTTATAG
>Ga0209535_1001962_pt1 | contig 13608 bp, 21 predicted proteins | sample LinPmetageLP28_FD_184041 | JGI IMG/M metagenome (GOLD analysis project Ga0209535, IMG submission 184041) | Marine viral communities from the Pacific Ocean - LP-28 (SPAdes) (version 2) | ecosystem: Environmental > Aquatic > Marine > Oceanic | place: Pacific Ocean | collected 2009-08-22 | reverse complement strand
GTACACCTAAATCAACACTTGTAGATTTAACTAACTTATAATCAGCAGTAAAGTAAGCAGTAGTTTGAGCTGCATCACCTACTTTAGCACCTTTTAAGTACAATGTACCTTCACCAATTTGTTCTTGGTTATCATCAAATAATGCTGCTGTAAAGTCTTTAGTATATCTCCAGTCACCTAAAGAAACCATAGCTTTTAATCTTAACTTACTAGTAGCAAAATAATCAGCTTCAAGTTCAATACCATTATGGCGAACATCAATATCACTAAATTGAGCTGAACCATCAACACCTTGAGAATTACTCAATGATACTGTTTGGAATCTATTTCCCCATATAGTAGAATAAGCATTAACGTTAATAGTTAAATCCTTAGCATTATAACCATAACCTACTTCAAATGAAATAATTTCTTCATTTTCTAGATCAGGATTTACTACGTTTGCATAATTAGGGAATACTGCACCAAACTGAGCTTGACGTGAAATGTATCCTGTATTTACAAATAAGTTATGTACATCAGAAATGTTATAGTTAACACCACCTTTTGCATATCCACCTAATTGATTATGGACATCTGAAATAGGCATTTCTGGTTGGTCAAAATAATCTTCGCGTTGGAAAGACTGGTTTGAAAGACCACCTTGTAATACTGCATTATACTTACCGTCTTTGTTATACTCAACTAAACCATTCAAACCTTGCCATCCTACAACACCTACGTTATAATAGTCAATTTTTGGACCGTTTAATCCTGTATTGTTAAATGGGCTAGCATTTATTGTAGTGTTAATAATTTGACCGTTTGAGTTTTTATTACCAGTTGAATAATACCCATCAAGACCCATTAAGTTATTCAGTGTACGGTAGTGATATCCTCTATAAGAACGTAAATCAACACCTAAAGAGGTTCTGAAATTACCAAATTGTCCTTCTAGATTAGATATAGCACCAATCCAGTCATGTGAATTCATAGAAGCTCTACGTACAAGTACAACTCTATTAACATTACTATCACGGAAACCATTTGATCCTATCATTTGACCAGCAAATCCTGTAATATCACCTGTATAACCATCAGTTGAGCTTTGATTTGCGGCAACAACTGCATCAAAATCAATAGCACCAGTAATAGAATCACGTGCACCTTTACCATCTTCAAGGTAGTGCTCCGTCAAATCCTTTCTGAAAGGTAAAATGTCAGTTGCAGATCCTCTATAGTTATTACCTCTTGGACCTGTTCCTCCACCTCTACCAGCTGAACCATACAATGAGGTAACTAGTTTAAGGTTGTCTGAAATCTCCCAATCCCAATTGATTGTTGCTAATGGCTTGTTGTAGAAATTTCTACGCATAGAAAACTCTTCACCATTTAACATACCACCATTTGAATTCCATCTACGATTAATATCGCCAGTTTCTAGATCATCTCTATCTCCATGGAAATTTTGATAATCACGAATAGATACCCAAACATCTCTTTGATGATGCTGTTGTCCAGCACCTAAAAAGGTAAAGTTTAAGCTATGATCTGAACCTTCAGGAGCATAACCTACAGCAGCAAAGTAATTATAACCTTCACCTGCAGTACTGTTAATGTATCCATTACCTAACCATCTACTTAGAAGGAAAGATGTTGCCCATCCACTCTTATTTTTACCACTATTCCAAACAGCTGATGTTTTAAAGTAACCATCGTTACCTGCCATTTGAGTTAATGATCCACCTGCTTTTTTATCAGCAGCTTTTGTATAGATACTTACCGTACCACCTACAGAAGGAACTGCTAACTTAGAAGCACCTAATCCTCTTTGGATTTGGATTCCAGAAGCTACATCAGTTAAACCTTGCCAGTTAGACCAATATAATCTACCATTTTCCATATCATTAACAGGTTGTCCGTTAATAAGGAATGAAGTGTTGGTTTGATCAAATCCTCTCAATGAGATTCTTGAATCACCATATCCACCACCTTGCTTGGTAGCATAAACACCTGGAGTAGTGTTCATAATTTCTGGGAACTCTAAGTTACCAGTCTTTAAAGAAATCTCTGCCATAGAGATTGTTGATACTGCTATTGGAGTCTCTCTCACTTTAGCAAGATCAATGACCCCTGATGAAACTACTATCTCTTCGAGCATAGTTGCACTCATTACAGAATCAATGGCTTTAATGTCAGCGTCTGCACTTGTTTGACCAAGAGCAACATTGACAGAAAATAGCATACCAATTAATAGGAATGCGAATTTACCTTTTTTCATTGTTTTGAATTTAGTTAATATTAATGAACCGTGAATATAATAAAAAAAGGCGGCAAACGCCACCTCAAATTATTAAGTTTTAAAAAATAGAAAATTAGTATTTAAATAATTTCTTTTCATACTTGTTATACATATTATACCAAAAAGTGAGAGGCATAACACCTCTCACTCTTTCTTTCCGGGCTTACCTAAAATTTTAATTATGAATCCATTTTATCATCGATATAGACATTATAATCTTCAATCATATCTTCGATAGTCATATTTTCATATTGTGCTGTATCACCTCTTTTTAAGTCACGCTCAACAGAAGCTAAATACATTTCAACATATTCAACTGGTTCTCTTTCTAGAGCATTTTGAAGTTTCATCAATTTTGATTCTATTGATGGCATATCTTCATTTATAAAATTACTCCATTTAGATTGATATGATTCATCCATCATATCATCTTCTTCATCTTCTACAGGAGCATCAGTAATATCATCTAAAAATGCATCTACAAACAATTCCATTTTAAGACCAGTCCTTGAAGTAATCCACTCACCACCCATTACTGATGGAGAAAATAAATAAACATAATCAACACCTTCTGCTTCTTTTTTAAGGAATTGTAATGAAGAAATTAAATCATCATCACCTACAGTTATAGGGCGATCTGAATTATTAGCTTCTATATCTCCAGTTTCAGGGTCAATAAATGAAACGTATCCCATATTAGCTATTTCCTTAGCTTTTGCATCAGTATTATAATGCTTATCTAATGCGACACCTAAGTTTTCAGGGTAACCATCATAATGGTTATATGTTGTAGTAATTGTGTTATCATCATTTAAATAACCAATCAATGCTCTTGTAGCCATAATTTGCTTGTATTAATTTTATTATAAATATTATAAATTATATTCCTAAATCCCTTTTAATATCTTTTCTTACTACTTTTAAATATTTGGCTCTTTTATTTTTATCTACAAATGGTACTGACCAGAATTGTTTTGTTTTAAACCACCTTGATAGTTTCCACCCAAATACAAATGTGTAAACTCCCATTACTAATCTTAACTTAACTGAATTGAAATATAATGTAACAACTGGTAACATTGGAGCTCCATGTGTAATATATGTTCTGACTTTCTTATCTTTTAAAAATGGTTTTGGATATGCATAATTTCTAAATAAAGGAACAAACTTATAAGCAAATCCAGGCGTAAGTACTTCATCAAAAAATGTTTCCATCTTTGGTGTCATCCTAAACCACCATACTGGGGAGATAAAATAAAGATGAGTAGACCAACTGACTAATCGTTTATATTCCTTAATTAAATCTTCTCTATTTCTATGAAGTTTATCATCATATACATCAATAATCTCAAAGGTTTCATTGTATCGTTCCATTTGCCTTATAATGGTTTTAAATATTCCATTATAACAAAACGATTTTTTATCAGGATGACCTATAATTACTAAATGTTTTTTTGTACCCATTTTATTTTAATTGATATTCACTTTTATATTTCTTTATAAATGAAGCTCCAACACCTAATTCTAATATTTCTGCATTACTAGGAACACCAGTAAGTTTATCTTGAGTTATAATCCAATCAATATTTTCATTCCTCCAAACTTTCATTTTAGTTTTAGCATTTGAACGGTTTGAAGTTCTAAATACCATTACTACTGGTTGTTTATTATATGCCTTACCTTTTTCAGCTTTAACAAGTGATGGTTTTTCATCTTTAGATGGGAAATGATCCACTCTATAAGCACCATTAGAAAATTTATCAAGATCAAAATAATGTACTGATTTATAACCTATTTCTGGTTTATTAGGGACTTCATAACATGTTTGAACATATTTAGTTCTAATTACTGCTTCTTCTGTTGGTCTACCTCTACTCATACTTTTTATTTTTTAATTTAACCAAAGATTTTTTTTATTTTGATTTTTAAAATATTCTTCTAATGTATAAAGGTCTAAACGATAAGGAAGACCATTTACGTATTTAACTTCTTTAGGCAATTCAACAAATTGTACTTCTACTTTATCTCCTACTTTAATTTTTTCACATAAAGTTTGTAATGGTTTAACACTACCATTTGGGTCTTTAATTTTAGCTATATATTTCGAAAGGTGTTTACCTACGGTTTTATATTGAGAAAATCTTGAGTTTGAGTTACTTGAAACTCCCTCTCCAAAAATACCAACTTTAATTACTTTGTTTTGGTAAATCCAAAGATAAACTCCATTTTTAAAACGAAATTCTTTAGGTACAGAAGGAACTAATATTTCTTCATCCCCTATTTTTTTTAAATAAAAAACTGTTTTAAATTTAAAATTATAATTCATAACCATTATTTTTAATTATACGTGAATATAATAAAAATTTTTCAAGTAAAGAAATTTTGTTCATAAATCTAATTCTTTCATTACTTCCTTCATGTGACGACACTGTCTATCCTTTGCTCTCCATTGACCCATACAAGTACAAGTTACTTTAGATTCGCTAACATGCTTTACTACATACCAGCTATCTGGGTCTGATTTTGATTCAAATTTCCATTCTCTTGGATTTTCGAATTTAGTGCTAGCTTTTTTTCTACCACGAGTTTCATCTTTAGCTGTTTTAATATCAGCAAGAGTAGTTTGTGGTAATACTTCAATCCAATCTGGTGTAAGATATGTTTTACCATCTGTTGGGGATGTTATTAAGCCATGATATGGTGTTCTAGATTCATAATGGAACCTACTGACACCAATAAATGGGCCTAGACCTTTTGGTTTGATAGTAATACTAGAATCTTCAGTGTGTATAATACGGGTTCTAATATTTCCGTATTTATTTAAATTTTTGAATTTCCACAATGCCATAACCTATTATTTTTTAACGCCGTAAATATACGAAAGATATTTCGGGGAGCCAAATTTTTTAATACCAAATTGCAGAAGTAGAGTCATCATCTTCAAATGAATCTTTTGTAAAATAATAAAGTGCTAAAGAATATCTAGCAATATGTGGTGGACATTTTACAGTATCAGGATTTCCATGTAATGATTTAATAGAAGTATTAAATATAACACTTGTATTCATTTTTGGATGAACTTCAACTATTTTTTCTTTCGTTTCGTAGTCTAATAATTGTAAAGTTCCTCCCCAATCATCTGCCCAAATTGGATTTAGATAAATTAATAAATTAATTCTACGATATAAAGATTTTGTAGGATGTTTACTATAATCAGTATGAATTGATAATTTACCACCTGAAAGTGTTTTATGGGCTCCACCACCTGAATAGACATCATCTGCAATAAGATTTTTAATTCCAGTTAAATTTTCAAGTTCTGTAAGAAATGGTTGAGAATTAAAATATTGTAGATATTTCCATACAGTAGGCATATGATTTTCAACATCTTTTACACTATCATCACACCATGGGGTAAAAAACTTATCAACTTGTTTTGTTGTAGCAATAATAGGATTACTTTCACTCCCCCATAATTTAAACTCCCACATTTCATTAACACACTTTTGAGCATCTGCTGTAGGAATTAAATCATCTATAATTACATGAGGGAATGGTTTGGATGATTTGTATGAAGTTTTTAAATGGGATAAGTTAATCATTTCTTTAAATATTTAATATAATCTTTTAATCCTGTTTCTAAATTGTATTTAGGCTTCCATCCTTTTAACCAGAGTTTTTTATTACTACAAGTATAATATTGGTAACCTTTAGGGATTATATCTTCTGGATGGTATGTGAAAGGAATATCCATAATATTCATCTTATCTTCAAAACTTCTAGCTTCACCACTACCCACTTCATAAAATTTATTCCATAGTAATAATTTATAATAATTATTAAAAGCATGAATGTTAGCTGCTACTATATCTTTTACATAAACAAAATCACGTACTGGTTTTAAAGGAAAAAGTTTAATTTCTTCCTTATTTTGATTGCGTTTATACATTTGATAAGCAACTGATGCCATTTTGCCTTTATTTTGTTCACCTGGACCATAAACATTAAAATATCTTAATGCTACTCCATTATTAGATGTAACATAACCTTCACCAGCATATTTACTCCATCCATATAAATTAGACGGATATTTGCCATTAATTCCATAATTGGCCGCTGATGATGAATATATTAGTTTAACGTTGAATTTCCCACATAAATCCGTAAGATATTTAGTAACTTCATAATTAAGCAACATCATATAATTTACATCTTGCTCTAAAGTATCAGAACATGCTCCAACATGAAATACACCACATAATCCTTTTTTAAATAAGGATTTAAGTGTAAATTTCCAATCACCATGTAAATGAAATTCTTCAAAATTAAGAACCTTATACTTAGATTCTAGTTCTTCAGCTAAATTTTTACCTATAAAACCTTTAGTTCCTGTAATTAATATTTTTTCTTTCATTATTTAATTACTTAAAGGTGCTTTAATACTAGGATGAGATTTATAATTACTTAATTCATAATCAAATTCACCATTTAAAATATCTACATTTGATAATTTAATAGCAGGTAAATCAAATCCATCTCTACTAATTTGTTCTTTTGCTTGTTCAATATGGTTTGAATACAAGTGAGTATCACCTAAATTCCCAATTAAATATCCTGGTTTGTAATCAGTTTCTTTACATAGTAACATTAATAATAATCCATAACTAGCAATATTAAATGGTAAACCTAAAAATGTATCTACTGAACGTTGATTCCACATTAAAGATAATTCACCATCAGCTACATAACACTGGAATCCGTAATGGCAAGGTGGTAATGTCATTTGGTCTAATTCATCTACATTCCAAGCTGATACCATTAATCGTCTGCTGTTTGGATTAGTTTTAAGTTCAGTAATAAGATTAGCTATTTGATCATTACCACTCCAATTTCTCCATTGCTTACCATAAATAGGGCCTAATTCACCATCTGTTCTACCCGATTTTTTATAATCACCATCCCATATCTTACAATTATTATCTTGGAGATATTTTATATTAGTATCTCCCTTTAAGAACCACTTTAACTCAGTCACCATTGTTTTGACTGCCATTTTTTTAGTAGTAAGTAATGGGAAACCATCTGACATTTTATGTCTGATTTGCATTCCAAATTTAGATAGAGTTCCAGTACCTGTTCTATCACCTTTTTCTTTCCCATTATATAGGAGTTCAGCTAAAATACCTCTATACTGTTCATCTAATCTATTCATAATTTACTAGTTGGTGTTGATACTCCTCTTTTAGATACTACTTCAGCTGACATTTTGTTAGCAAATTTAATTGAAGTGGGGATATTTTTTGATTGGAAATATTTAGATATAAAAGAAGCAGTAAATGTATCACCAGCACCTGATACATCAATAGTGTCTTTTGGTGATGGTGATTTATATATAATATTCTGGTATTTGGCTCCTTGTTTACCTAAAGTAGTAATAATATTATCTCCTTCTAATTCAGGATTATTATTACTTTCTTGTTCATTTAATTTAACAAAACTAAAATTTTCAACTATATCATTAGTTAATTTACGTTTACTATCTAAAATAGATAATGTTGATTTACGTCCAATTTCTTTTAAATCTAAATTCCTTAAAAATCCTTTGTTGTAATCACTTACAATTACAATATCAGCTGTACCAATCATAATATCAATATCAGTAGACCAACTAAATGGAGTAACTTTATCTTCACCTTCATCAACTCGTAAAAACATATGATTAGATTTTTGTTCTATATAACGAGTTTTAGTAATAATTTCGTCATTCCCAATTAATGTAGTAATCCAACCTGGGAGTAATGTGTGAATATTACTCAAAGTATTACCAGCCATTCCTGGGTTTTCTGAAGTTTTAAGTGGGTGTAAAATTGGGACAGGTGCTTCTGGTGATAAACGTTTTATTTCACAATAAATAAACTTATCAACACAAATTTCGCCTATTACTAGAATGTTTAGCATATGATTCTTTTTCAATTTGTAAATCTAAAGTAGCTAGTATACATAATTTATGTAAATCGATGGTATCCATCAAAAACATATCTTCTGAGTCTAACATAAGGATTACATCCATTGGTTTAATTACCATTCTTTCCGTAGGAAACAAATTTAGGAGCTTGTGTTTTCTTTTTTTTAGCACGATAAGAAGGATGTTGCTTTTTAGCCCATTCATGCCATTCAGTGAATGCTTCGTATCGTGCTTTTGGTGATGATTTACTCATAACAGTTACAGTTTTTTTTACATTTTTGTTTATTACATGAATATACGGAAGAAATTAAAGTATAGCAAGCCCAAATTAAAGTTACTATACAAAAAGTTATTTCTAAATAAAATGACATTGTGTTTTATTATAAATACTAAGAATTTAACTGTTTAGCGACTTTTAACCAATATCTTTCAGTTCTTTTTATTTTATAACCTCTAGGACCACCATTCCAATTGCGAGCTATAACTTCATCACTATCATTTTTATGATGATATTCTTTCCAGATAAAAAACATTTGGATTGATTTATTACGATCAAATCTATCTTTTAGTTTAAATCTTATATCTGAATTGGTTAATTTACATATGCGATTTACTTCTCTAACCATAATTGGTCTAATTTGTAATGCACCTACGGCTTCATTTCCTATAAGATGCCTATCTCCGATAGCAGAATCATTATTACTAGACTCAATAAAAATAAGGGCATTGACCAATTCCCCAGCTTTAATAACAGGTTGAATTTCTTTTGTTTCAAGTTTAATAATAGTTTCTTCATAACAAACTTTTAAATTAGGTTGATGACTGATGCCCATAAATAGGGGCATAGCTCCAAATAACATAACTTTTTTCATTTTTTACCTTTTAATTCAACTTCCTTAATTGCAGATGCTATTAAAGCACATCCTTCATATTCTTCATGATATTCATGAATTTCTAAATTTTGCTTTAAAGTTTGTAGTAAATTTTTTCTATCTAAAGTAATATCAAATATATCACCTAAATCTTCTAGATGTACCTCTAATACTGGGATAAAGCGTTTTTTACTGTGAATATTTTTAATCGCTGTTGATGCAATAGCTTTAGATATTTTAATATCCTTATTTTGCAACATTAATTCAAATTCTTCTTGGTCTTTAACTTTAATCCTTTTTACCATTAGAGTAAATGTTATTATTATTAGACCATGAATATACGAATTATTTGTTGGGATTCCAAATTTAGAATAAATCTAGGAATTTTCCGTCACTTTCTTTTTTACGTAATTTATCTAATCTATCTTGATCTTCTAACATTTTATCAGCTAGTTTTTCTAGATGTTTAGACTTTTGACGCCCATAGTCGTTTACAATTTTACTATGCTTTTTTTTCTTAAGTAATGGGATTCTTTTTTTCATCTTCTTGATACTAAACTATAAGGATCATCATCATTATTTGGTTTATCACCTAATCCTAACTGTTCCATTTGTTGTTTTTGGTAATCATCCATTTCCCATTCAACATTACTTTGATATGTAGGAACATGATCTTCAATACCCTTAATCTGTTTGTCACTAAATATATCTCCTACTTGTAGAAAATAATGATTATAACAAAGTAATTCTATATTTTCTTTACGATAATTTTTTTTATTATTATCTTTAAAATTAAGTAATAATGGTATTTTGTAATCATTTACTCGTCTTTCATGAAAACTACATACAGAACATTCTTCAAGTAAATGACCTTCAGTTATTAGTCTGTATTTAAGTTTATCTGGGCTAAATGATGAAGCATCTATTCTACCTTCAATAATATCAATTAAAGCTGGTTCTGGGCCATCTGCTCTAAGAAATTTAGGTATACCTTTACCTGCTTGGTTTTTATGTTGTTCAAATAAATTAGGGTAACCTTCTTCAGTAGCGTCATAATTTTTAGCCCATTTTTTATAATGTATATAAGATACATTCATCCATCTCGCAGCTGCCTTATTGGATAAGGTTTGCGACATAGCAGCTAATATTTTTTCTTTGCTTAAAGGTTTTGCACTTGGCATTTAGTCATCTAAAATTATAGTCTCGTTAAATGTATGATCTCCTTCTCCAAATTGCACGTTTAATGCTTTTTTTGGTTTAGTATCGCTACAATTAATACAAACTCTATAACCATACAATGTGACTCTCAATTCAGGCATGTCTTCTTTACATGAAATACATGGAATCATTTTTATATTTTGAGGTATCTTCGACATCTGTTAACTTTTGAGGATACATATTACCGAGCTTTAAGAAATTTATATAATTGTTTTGGTGTTTTCAATATATGAATTTTTCCATCTTCAGTTTCTATACCTAAAAGAGTGCCATCTGCATCAAAACGTTCAAGAACCCACCACCAAATGACATCAGATTTATCATAACCAAATAACATAACAATTAAATTTTCTATTGTATGATAATAACTTTGAGTAAAACCCATTAAATCTACTCCATAATCTTCATGTAACTTATTATCAGAATTATATGCATGTTCTAAAGTACTTATAGTATCTACAAATAATAATTCAGCACGTTCCTCTTCTGATTTAGGGGATTCTTTAATTGTTACATCATCACCTACAAATTTTTGTAGTTGATTTAAAATATCTTTATCTTTTATCATTTAGAAACAGTAAAAATCTTTAAAAATGATTTCAATTCCATATTCTTTCCTTTAGAAAAATATTTTGCAGCTTCTAATCTATTAAAAGTAATTACTGAACTAACTGGTTCTTTAGTTGCATCATTACGAGCATAAAAATAATATTTAGTCATTAGGTAAGAATTTAGTTAATAATTTAGAATTGTTTATCGTGTTATGTGTAGCATGTTCTCCCCACTTACTAGCAAAAAATTCATGTGCTAATTGTTCTTTAAGAGTAGATTCAGCATCTTGTTCAGGTGTTTTACGAGTAGCAGCACCTGCAAAATGATAAAAATTAACATATACTCTCTTCATTAAAAAGTTATGATATTCACACTTTAAAAAGAAATCCCAATCAACTACGTGTGGAGAAGGATACATAACATCCCAACCCCCCACTGCTAAATAATCATATTTACTTATCATAAATGGTAATGTTGAACCATTTAATTCAGCTTGTTTATATTGTGTATCTTCAAATTCCCAATATTTTTCTAAATCAAATTCTTTAGGGGATTTTCCTAAATCTTTAATTATAAATTGTGGAAACATTGAAGGTGATGGTTCAATTTGATTTGGTGATACTACAACTCCTGGGTGCTGGAATGGGGTTAATTTTGTGTCCCAATTACGCGGGAATACGTTGTCATCGTTGACTACCAAAACATAGTCATGGGTTGCGTTGTAAACACCCCAATTCGTTGCTATAGACAAACCTTGATTGCTACCTAAATCTAATACTACAACATCAGGATACTTATCTAGTATAGGTTGGTTTAATTCTAAAAACCCATCTACAACTACAATAATTTCATTATTATTAACTTGCCCCTCAAATGCTGATTTAAGACATAAATCTAAATATTCAGGTTCCTTATAAGTAGGGATGATTACACTAATTTTCATAATTTGCTCCAATCAACTATCGGACTTAAATATTCAGTTTCTACATGAGTTGAACAACCAGGGATACTAGAAACTAAATTACTACCTTCTTTCCATAAACGAGTAAATTTATTATGATCATCTGTAAAACCACGATCTAAATCACAATATTCTTTATGAATGTCTAAATGTTTTTTAAATGTACTAAATCTACAAGCATAGGTATTTGTAGTTGATGGTGTTGTTCTCCAATGAGTACTTTCAGTTATTAAAATTGTACTTGAAAGAGTTTCATACATAGGTAAAAAATACTTATCAGAATGATCATATAATGTAAGATAATCAAGATCTATTTGATTAAAACCTTCCAACATTATTTTTACCCAGTTATTAGTATGCATGTAATCATCTTCTAAAAAATATACAATATCATCTTCTAGGAGGTTTTGTTCTGCTACATAATTTACTACATTAAGAAAACTTCGAGCATCATCTCCTCCTTTTAGTTTAACTAATTCATAAAAATCAGAATTATACTTATTGATGAAATGGTCTTCATTAGGCTCACCATCAAACATAATAGTAATTTTTATGTTTTTTTTATGTTTGCTTGTAGTTTTAATTAGATTTTGAAAACATCCTTCACGTGAAAACCATTCTGGTCTACTTTTTCCTACTGAATTAGAGGAAACATTACAATGTCTTTGGTAAATGTGTATCATGATAAAAATTTAATATATTCTTGTCCAAAATTGTTTATAACAAATTGTTCATCTTCTCCTGTAGTAGAATGCATATCAGTTCTTCGTTTAAACTCCTCTGCATCTCTTTCTCTTTCGTAAAACCATTTATTATACTCTGCATGGTCTGAATTATTGAAATTGTATTCAGATATATCTACTACAAATCCTGGGGTTACTTTAATTGAACGGTAACCTGAAGATATATAGTGGGTATTTAACTTATCTCCAACAAAAGTATGAGGCCAATTAGAAAATGCTTCATGCCATAAATCAAATTTATCTAATCTAAAAGCAGCAAAATAAATTGTATCATAAATTTCTAAATCATTAAATGATTCTCTAGAGTCAAAATAGGGGTCAAATGTTTTTTCCATTGAGAAAAACCCAGGTTTTCTTTCACGTTGTAAACCTAATGATGCAATTTTAGGGTCTGTGGCAAATATTTCTAAACACTGCTCAAACCAATCAGGTTTGAATGGGGAAAACCAACCATCATTATCTAATAGTAAAATATGAGTAAAATCTTCGGGTTGGAAATATTGTGTAAGTAACATCCAAGCTCCACCTACTCTTAAATTTTCTTCTGGGAATATAAGGCCTAAATTATATTTTTCTTGGTTTTCTTCTAACCATTCTCTAGTCCCATCAGTAGAACCATTATCACAAACTATAACAGTACTACCTTCGGGTCTTACTTTATTAAGTAATTCAATAGTACCTTGTGTGTAAGATTGCCTTTGATATGCAACTATAAAAATTAATAGTTTATTTTCCATATGTTACTCCAGCTTTATTATAAATGCCTTCAATTAAGGTAATAACATTATATGTTTGAGCCAAATTAAAATCTTTTAAATTTTTATAAACATCGGGATGGTTAGGACATGAACCTTGATAAGAACCATATGAATTAGGCTGATTAACTTGATCATATTTTTTACTAATTCTATCATATTCTTGTTTAAACCCATGACTTAAAAAATTAGCAGATTCAATTATATTTAAGGCTTTACCTCCTATTTTCATATAACCATTTGATCCTAATAATGAAATAG
>Ga0209535_1001961_pt1 | contig 13608 bp, 12 predicted proteins | sample LinPmetageLP28_FD_184041 | JGI IMG/M metagenome (GOLD analysis project Ga0209535, IMG submission 184041) | Marine viral communities from the Pacific Ocean - LP-28 (SPAdes) (version 2) | ecosystem: Environmental > Aquatic > Marine > Oceanic | place: Pacific Ocean | collected 2009-08-22 | reverse complement strand
GAGTGCCGGTGTTTCTGGTTATAACAAGCCGAAGCGCACACCGAAGCACCCAACTAAGTCGCATGTTGTTGTCGCTAAAGAGGGCGACAACGTCAAGACCATTCGTTTTGGTCAGCAAGGTGTGACGGGCGATAAGAAACCCACCAAACGTCAAGCTTCGTTCAAGGCACGACATGCCAAGAACATCAAAAAAGGAAAAATGTCGGCGGCCTATTGGGCTGACCGCGTCAAATGGTAGAGGAGAACAACATGCCGCAGCCAGGTAAAGGCACCCACGGCAAGCCCAACGAAATGGCACCGATGCAAGGTGCGATGGGCAGCAAAGCGACCGGCGAGGTCAAGTTCGGTGCGCCCGGTGGTACGGGCACAAAAGGCAGCAAGTAACCAATCTAGAAAGGAGCCAACATGAAGGTGCGTCCGTCAATGCGTGACATACATGTCCATGTTGGCTACGGGGATCTGCGATGCGCCCTCGTCGCTGAGGGCGTTTCGTGGTCACCCGATGTTGCTGCTGACATGGTCAGCCGCATGCAGAACTTGTTTTGTAACACGCTGCTCGAGTTGTACCAGTACGGCTTGCTTGATGACGACGATGACGACTTGAGTCCTTCGTCTGATGGAGAGCTGATGGATCCTCGAGTCGTGTTTTTGGAAGCGGAGGAAGAAGATGGCTAACGGTCACGGCGGTAAGCGCACCCCGCGCCAGCCGGCCCCTGCCTCTCCCCCAGGCGCATTGTCGCGCCGTACTGATGGTGGGCCGCAGCAAGTCAACGCCCAAATGACGGGCATGGCATACGGCGAGAACAGCGACTTCCAAGATATTCAGCGTTCAGCACCGATGAGTGCCGCACGGACTACGCAGCCGACGCGCTCTACACGGTCGCGCCCTCAAGAGATGCGCCCCGCCACTCCCCTGATGTCCAAGACGCAGCGACCGAGTGAGCCAGTCACAGCGGGAGCCGACTTCGGCCCCGGCCCCACCCCTACTGCTTCAGCACAATCACAACGAATGGCATCCATGTCGAACACCGTGCAACGCTTGTACCAGCGCACAGGTGACCCGACGTTGCAAGCCATTAGTGATGTGCTGTACCGGCGTGGCATGTGAGCGTTCCTTACGTTGTAGGCGAGCCACCTAATCGCCGTAGGACTAACACCGATGTTGACCCTGAAGACAACATGGGATTCGGGGATGAAGTAGTCGATCTCCAGCCTGAGTTCGATTTCGGCCCCGAAGCCGCCCCTGCTCGCGAGGACGCGCGACGGTTAGATGTCGCTGACACGTACCGTGAATTAAGTCGCGCAGCTGAACGCGCACCCGACATACCGATGGGGCGCACACCTAACCCGTACACGGGTATGGGTTTGGACGGCACCGCTCCCGCTCGCCCGAAGGGTCGCAGTCACTTTGCCGATCAGGCTGAGAAGTTGCTGCGTCGCGAAGAGATGCGCCGCAAAATGCCTGACGGCTTTGACGGCTTCAAGTCCGTCAACATGCTGCTTCAGATGCTTCAGGAAGACGGCCTTGAGATCAGTTCAGAGGAACTGGCGCAGATCATCAACTTTGGTGTGTTGAATGATGCTGCCGACAAGGTCATAGCGGCGAATGAGTCTGGCTTGCAGACGGACGCGAATAACGTGATCTTGACGCTGGAGAAAGCTGACCCGGTGCTGGCTTCTGTATTGCCAGATGTCGTAGCGGCGAAGATTGAGGTTGCTGCTGCGAATGCTTTCTCTGACCCAAACTTGGTGGAGAAGGCTGCGGAGAAGGCTCTGCAAGCGTTCGGTGTATTGATGGAGCCGTTTGTTAGGGCCAACGACGCGGTTATGAACGCCTTGCGTGCCGGTCAATACAACACGGATATCAATGCCGATGGCTATGACTTCCTGGGTGTCAAGACCGGAATTGACTATTTTGCTGGTGCTGTTAGCCCCAACGCGTACTACGCCACCCGCCAAGGCCAGTACAACCAGGAGTACATACAGGAGATTAAAGACTCTGGTGAGTACTCGCCCTTGCAAGTCCAAATCATGCTGGATGTTCATCAGGCGACCGTGATGGGTACGCCGGATCCGATCATCTCCGTGATGGTTGACAAGTACGCTGGCAATGACATCGCTATGCCGTTGTTCCGCGACTTGATCTACAACAAGGCAGACGGCAACTCTCAAGAGTTGATGCGGCAGATCAACTCCGCGCACCTTGGTAACACCGGAATGGTGCTGGGTGGTGCCGCCGAAGACATCCCGTTCGATCCTGTGCGTGGCTCAAAGGCACGCGAAGTTAGTCTTGATGCCACCGCGATGGTCACATCGTTAATCCTTGATCCGACCCTTGTTGGCGCGAAGGTTCTGCGTATCGCTCAGGTGATGAAGTACACCGTCTCGCGTCTTGCGCCAGGTGCGAAAGCCAGCGACGTTATCCGCAAGATGCGCCTCGGCAGACTTGAAGTGTCCACGCCGACCTACCGCTACTGGCAGGCATTCGCTAACGACTTAAATGATCTTGATGCTGCAAAGGCTGCGGGTGACGCGGTTCGTGCTGCAGGTATCCGTAACCGCATAACTCGTCAGTACGACGAGATGCCCGAAGACCTTATTGAAGACATCCGCACCAGCCCGTTTAGGGGGCCGGAAGGAGACTTCACCCCTGAGTCCATTGCCGGCACCATTGATGACCTGAACGAGGCTTACACCGTTACTGCGGGTGAGATCGCTGATCGCATCGCTGTGGAGTCTGCGAATCGGGAGATCCTGCGACAGGCCGCTATGGACGCGCAGCTGATGGACGACAAGGCTGAGGCTTTTGCGGCGTTGCGTGAGGTTGAGGAAGCCACGCGCAGGATGAAGCAGTTGGACAAAGAGCAAGCCTCCTTGACCTCTGTGAGCGGTCGTATCGCTAGCACCACGAAACGGCGCGATGTGACGATCCCGCGCATGTCGTTGATCCGCTCTGCACGCATGGCAATGATCAACCAGTTTGCCCTTGCGACGAGCAAGTACTCCAAGGCTGCCAAGATTGTGGATGAGCATCTGAAGGATGCTGGCGAGCCGGGACTGTTTGCTGAATCACTAAGCGATAATGCCGTGGCTTTTGGTCACGCCAACCGCCAGTACAAGTTCGGTACTGCTGCTGGTTTGTTCGACTCGTTCACCCGGCAATTCGCATCCCTTGCGACCGGAACCGTCATCGGCCTGACCAACGCTGCTGACGCGAAGCAGGTGTACCGCTACGCCCGTCAGTTCCTGCCAAAGCGCACTTCCGAAATAATCGCTGACGCTTTCCGTCGCGGTGATATCGGCACGCGTCGGCTACTGCTCTCTGGTCTAGTTCGTAGCGCGGCAGCTAGCCGTGGCCTCACATTGACTCGTCAAGAGGGCGATCACCTCGTTCGTGACCTGGCACCAGGGGCTCGATCCTTAGTGACGGGCACGATGGATGGTGAAGCTTACGGCGTAACTGTCCGAATGCGTCCTTCCGAAAGGGCCGCAGCGGTCGCCGATCATAAGAAGCGGCGAAGGGCTGAGAAGGCACGACTCAAGGCACTTGGCTTGGATGAGGACGAACTCAGGGTCGCTATGGATGACTTTGATGCCGACTTTGAGATGCAGTTAAATCTCACCAATCCCAGGAGTCTGTCTGAGGATTCTGAGGGTATCGAGCATGCGCTGCACGTAGGGCAAACCGTCGACAACATTCGCCTTCCAAACCTGCGTGAGTTCGAAGAATTACGTAACCCTCTGCAAGTTGCTGCCGGTAACGGTTTGCAGCGCATAACCAACATGTGGTCTGTAGGGACGCTGTACGGGTTGCGTTTCTCAATGCGTAACGCGGTTGAGGAAGTCGGCTTGTACTGGCTGCTTGGTGGCGGGGTGATGCAGTTGTATCGCGGTCGCCGTCTCGATCAAGCGATTCGTAAGTCGCGCCCACGACTCAAGGTTGACCCAGAAACGGGCCAGATCGAACTAAAGACCAGCCTGGGCATGGTTGCCAACAAGACTGAATGGCTTTCCCGCTGGATGAAGGACAAGGGCTATCCCGAGTGGATGGCTGAAATGGTGTTCAAGCAGGCAGACCCTGAGGCTCTGAAGGCTGCCGGGTTGGCTCTTGCCCAGGGTGACTCCTCAAGTTTCGCGAAAATTGCTGTTGAGGCTCTGGCGACACAGAAGGTGTTTGGTGTTCGCACAAACGCCACGAGTGCGACAAACCGTTTGGCATTTCAGTATTTAGCCGACTCCACTCACGGCATCGCGCTGCTTGATGAGATCAGCGAAGCCGGTGCGTACCTGAACTCCGGTGGGTACCCGATCTACGCAAGTCGTGAACTAGGTGCCACCGAGGGGCTACCGGGGATCGTGTACGGCGAACTCACGCCCGTGCGATTCGGTGCCTACACGAACGTCGCCCCCAAGACAACCAAGAATGGCAGCGAAACTGTCTACGGGTTTGGCTTCTGGTTCCGTAACCTGCAAGAGACTCTTGACGGAGACGGGGACATCGGCGAGGCCGCTGTTCGGTTGCTGAACGACCCCGCTGCAGCGAAGGCTGAGATCGCACGCATCATTCGCGAGGACACTACTTGGGGCTACAAGGAGAAGTTCAGTCGGATCCGTAGCGATGCTGACATTGATCAGTTCGTTGACGACTACTTTGAGAACGTTTTCCAGAATTTCACGAAGCAGGACGGCACCGTCAACCAGAAAGTGCGTGACATGTTCATGCGCGTGGATGACGAAGGCAACGAGTTTGCCACGTTCTGGGATAAAGTTGTCAACGACGCTGGTGACACCGTGCAGAAGGCAGCAGTCAGCAAGGAAATGCTTGCCGACATCAAAATTAAGGATCGACCGGACGAGATCTTCGGTCGGGAAACCATTCAAGAACCCTTAATCCCGTTCCCGACGCACGAGACTCAGTTACTTGGCGACCGGGCTTTCGGATGGATGGGCCGGCAGAACGCTCGTATCTCTCGGTCACCGATCTTCATTGCCAACTACTTGGATCAGTTTGAGAAGACCGCTCAAGCCCGTCAACAGTTCGCGAAGGCTGTCGCGAAGCGACGCGGAGACGACGCTCCTGTCACGGACGCTGACATCGAGCTGGCTAACAAGATGTACGCGCAGCAGTCAATGGACACCGCGTACAACCTGACACTCAGTTACATCGACAACCCCGCCAATCGATCCAACCTGGCGTGGAAGGTTCGTAACGTCAGCCGGTACTACCGCGCCACCGAAGATTTTTACCGTCGCGTACAGCGCACGGTGACTACTAGCCCAGAGTCTGTGTGGAAGGCCGCGCTGGTCTACAACCTGCTTGGTGAGAACGGCTTCACCTTTGAGAACGATCAGGGTGACATGTACTTCGCTTACCCCGGCAACCAGTTAGTGCAAAAGGCACTCACAACTGCGCTTGGTGACAATCAATTCCCGATCCTTGAGATGTTCGGGATTGAGGCTTCTGAGTTCGCTGGCCTCAATCCGTTCAGCATCAGCGGCAAAGTGTTAGGTTTATCGCCGTCGCTTGACATGGCAGCGAACGTGCCGGCACTTATGGGGCCAGTCACAGCCCCCATTGCCGTCGTGTTCAGTAAGTTCCCAGCCTTAGCTGGGTTGCGAACTCTCGTGCTAGGTAAGTACAACCAACCATCGGGAAATATGGCACTTGATGCCATCCAATCTGCCTTGCCAGCCGGAGCCTTGAAGCTGCTTCGCGCTGGTGACACAGAGTGGATTGAGTCCAGCATGGCTAACGCCGCCTTCGACACGATGGCGATTATGGAGGCTGAGGGACTGCTGGATGAGTTGACCGTCAACGGTGAGCCTTTGCTCAACGTGGATGGCACACCAGCGATACCCGGTCTTGTTGATGAGACATTGTTCCGGCAGACCGATCAATGGAAGCACGCCAACCTATCGGCCCTGTCGTTGACGATCTTGCGCCTTGTTGGCGGTTTCACCGTTCCCGCATACCCGCAGGGTTACACCGCTTCTGCCTCTGACTTCGCCAAGCAGTTCGGTATCGACTCTATGGACGATGCTTACTACACGCTGCTGGACAAGTACGAGGGTGATCCTCTGCAGTTCGAGAAGGCTCTGTCCATGTGGTACGCGATGCAGGCTCCTACTGAGGGCAGCGGCACGTTTGAGAACTGGACGAACTTGATGCCGTTCACTTTGTCGTCAACGAAGTACAACGTGACAGAGCAGGCAGCAGCCTCGTTGGCTCAGGTTCGAGCGACTGACGATGTGCTGGATTGGTACAGGACGGAAGAGACTACGGAACTGTTCAATAAGGTCGGTGACGCTACGTGGTGGCTTGCCCCGAAGACGGGCGAGTTCGACATGTTCACGCATGCTCTACTTAACATTCAAAAGGGCATTCGCACACCCAAGAATGAATCTGAGCGGTTCCAAGAGTTTTTCGCCATTGAGGGTCAGATTGAGGCTAACCGCGTGAAGCGGTACTACGCGGAAGAGATCGAAAACGCGACCACGATGGATCAGATTGCACGCTTGAAGGATGCCAGGAAAGCAGGAATTGACCAGATCAAGATTGATTTTCCGGCATACGCATTGATCGCTTCAGACGTACCTGAAGGGTTTTCAAAGCCGCGCATCGAAAAGCAGCTTAACGGTGTGCAGTCGCTTATAACGTATTTGGAAGACCGCGACGGCGAACTTGGTGACACCGCGTACTTCTTGAAGGAGTCAATCAAGGTGTACAAGTATTACAAGTCGGAGATGAAGGGTCTTCAAGGTACTAGTGCTGAGAAGCGTGCATCGAAGAGGCGCTTGACGGCAATCATGGATGCGGCTTTCGCTGAGATTAAGCAGGAGTCAGAGCAGGCGAAGCGGTTTATTGAGGCCGTTCTTGAGGGTGATCCAGACTTTGTTATGGAGGAGTCGCAATGATGGGATCTTGCGTAGTTAAAGGCAAAAAGAGTAACAGCGTCACGGATCCAGACACCTGTGATGACCCTGGCAGTTGGATCGGGCATGGTCAAGCTACTCCCCAAGGCCCAGGGCAGACGGTGACTGAAGCGGCCCCGGCGCAGTCCGATAACCGTCCCGTTGCATCGGGCTACGAGTACACGACGTATGAGTCGGGTTTTGGCGTAACGGGCAAACCTCTGATAACGACGGTGTACGAGGGTGTCCGTAACTTTGACAAACTTGCCGCCAAGGGTCTTCCACCGGGCGCAGCCCAAAAGGATAAGGATGCGTTCCAAAACTTGCTGACTGATTTGAGGCGAGTAACCCAGTCGGAACTCGGCACGTATCCAGGGCAGCGTGATGCGTATTACGGGATCCTGCAGGCTGCTGCATCTGGTGACGTAAACGCCGCTGACATTCTCAAGGGTGACTTGGGGTCGTTTGACCCAGACGGATCCGGTAGCGGTAGTGGTAGCGGTGGCTACACCGGCCCTCGAACGTCTGTCGTGCAGCAGGCTGAATCGGACATTAACGCGACAGCGAACGCGCTGGCGTTGGAGATGATTGGTCGCCCGTTGAATCAGAAGGAACTTAACCGGGTCACGAAGCGTATCCGTACTGCTGAGGTGGAGCAGCCGACGATCAGTAGCGGCGGTAAGGCAATGACTGTGCAGCAGCAGGGTCTTACGGCTCAGGGCCGTGAGGACATTCTGCGTGAGGTGATCGCGAAGCGTCCTGAGTTTGAGAAGTTCCAGTTGGACACCACGGTGATGGATGCGATGAATGCTTACGTTCAAGAGAAGCGAGCTGTCATAGATGTCTGAGGAAACTATCGAGCGGCTTGCTCCTGATGAGATGGAGCAGCTTCGCGCTGACTACAACTATATTCTTGAACTAGCGGCAAACGACCCGTCAGGAAGCATTCTTGAGTTCTGGACGAAGTTGCGGAAGTTTATTCGCGACCAGTCCGGTGGTGACCCTGAAGCCATCAAGACGTTCGTTAATACGGAGATCAAGAAGGTTGAGCGTTTCGCTGGCCTGACTGGCTCTGAGATTGATGCCGCACTTGAGGATGTGCAGCCCGATAAGGCTCCTGATGTTGCACGCGAGACGGACAAGGTTCGTCTTGACGTTGAGGATGTCGCTCGGCAGCGTGGCGTGGACATCAACGCCTTCGACTTTGAGGGCCTGGTCGATGAGTCTCGCCGCATGGGATTCGACGTTCAGGACATTCGTAGCCGGCTTGACCAGATCCTTGAGCAGCAACTCGCCGACGACGTTGACCTCATCGGTTCTGCTGGTGACAACCAGACTCAACTGTTGAACTGGGCCGCTACAAACGGACTCGATCTTGATGCCCAGGCAGCAGACGCTTATGTAATGAAGTTAACGACGGGAGCGCAGACCCTTGACGATGTCAAACAGGAACTCCGTGAGACGTATCTTGTCGGCGCATTCCCTGCTTGGTCAGACAAGATCCGTGAAGGTTACGACCCCTCCGTCCTTGTGGCTCCTTACAGGTCGCGTGCTTCGAATCTTCTGGAAGTAGAGGCTAACTCGTTGACGTTCGATGACCCGGTGATTAAGGCTGCGATGCAGTACACGGGCGGCGATGGATCGCCTGCGGTGTTGCCGCTGTATGAGTATGACCGGCTAGTGCGGCAGGACGCTCGCTGGGATAAGACGAATAACGCTTACGCGGCGTACACGAGGGTCGGTACTGATTTGCTTCGCAGGTTTGGATTCCGCTGATGGCTACTCCACAAGAACAAGCTGATGCCGCATTCCGTCGGTTTCAAGCATCAGCGGCAAAGGTAGCGGCTGCTCGGGGTAACCCTGCAATCAACATGAATCAGGCTCAGGCCCAGTTGCAAGCAGCTGAGGCTGCCTCTAACGCAGCTAATGACGCGTTGCGAGCGACGTACAACCAGCCCAAACCAGAGACTGGTGGAGGTCCTGAACCCGGTGGAGGTCAACAGTCTGCAGCAGACAAGGCTCAGGCGGCGTACTACAACAACCTGAACGCGCAGCTGAACGAGGAGAAGCGTCAAGCACGTTTGGGTGCGAAGGCTTTTCTGCGGAACATCTTGACTCAGTACGGCATGGAATCCTTGATGGGCGACGTTGACCGTCTGATCGGTGACTTCGGTACGAACACCGAGGTGATTGCGGAGCAGTTGACGCAGACGGATCAGTACAAGACTCGTTTCCGAGGCATGCTCGCGATGCAAGGTCGCGGTATCGCTGACGTTCGTAACGAGGCCGAGTACCTGCAACTGGAGTCGAACTATCGTCGCGTCTTCCGCGAGAACAACCTTTCTGAATACTTGGGTACTTCTGGCACGGATGAGGAGTACGGGAAGATCGCCGATCTGGTTGGTGACTTCAGCCTGAGCGTGAATGAGGTTGAGGAACGCATCATGGACGCGCAGCGCGTGGTCGCTGACACGCCGCAAGAGGTTCGCAACTCACTCAGCTCGTTCTACAACATTCAGGCCGACGCTCTCGTTGGTTACGTGTTAGATCCAGATAAGGCCACCACGGAGATCAACCGTATGGCTAACGCCGCCTTGATTGGTGGCACCGCTGCTCAAGGCAGCCTGGACTTCGGTCGGGCCACGAGCGAGAGGATCTCTGGTGCTTTCGCCGGGGATCAAGACTTGAACGCTGATGCTTTCCGTACCCGCGTGACTGGTATAGCGGAGCAGCGTGACGCGACATCGAGGCTTGCTGATCTGGAGAAGGCCACCCTGTCTGATGACGAGGTGGCGTTGGCTGAACTGGATCTTGATCCAGCAGCGAAGAAGAAGGTTCGGGGCTTGCAGTCCCGTGAACGTGCCCGCTTCAGCGGCAGTTCAGCAATAACGTCGGGCACTTTGAGCCGACGCGGCGGGTACTAACCGCCAAGGGCGAGAACGTTGGATAGACCCTGATTTAAAACCCCATGTGGGTAGGTCAGGGTACGTGGGTTCGACTCCCACCTCGTCCACTCCGACTGAGATTAGCCGGCCCTCAGCGAGAAACAGTCCGGTAGTAGAAGCCAGCCCCACTCCCCCAAGTGTGGCTGCGGTCTGCGTTCATCTATTGATTGGGAGTAATTGCATGTCTGAGAACATCACTTGGGACGACGACGATTTGGACATGGATCAGGACGCTGATTCATCTAATGACTCGAAGGCCATGAGGGAACTGCGTAAAGCCAATCGGGCTAAAGATAAGCAGATCAAAGAGATGAGCGAAACGCTCGAGTCTTTGCAGACTGCTCACCGCGACCGTTCCATCAAAGATGTACTCGCGTCTAAGGGCATGAACGAGAAAATATCTGCGTTCATCCCCAAGGACATTACCTCCGCTGAGGAGGTTGAGAACTGGGTTACTGAGTACGGAGAAATCTTCGGCATTCAGGCCGAGTCCTCTGATGCAGGACGTTCGCCTGCAGAAGACCCACATGTGGCAGCACTAAATCGCATCAGCCAAGCACAGTCATCGGGCCAGACCATGTCTGGCGACCCCGATCAAGTTGCTGCGCTGATTAACGCTGCAGCCAATCCAGAGGAACTCAACAGAGTTCTGTTTGGCAACGCATCTGGGCCAGAGGCGTTCTAACTGCGTCTTTGACATCCAACTATTCGCCATGAAGGAGGTGAATAACTATGGCAGATGCCTACACCAATACAACTGCCGTTGGTAATCTCGTTCAAGCAGCTTACGATCGGTACGTTGAATTCGCTCTGCGCAGCCAGCCCATGTATAGGGCGCTAGCCGATAAACGGCCTGTGCAGCAAGCAATGCCGGGATCGTCCGTAGTGTTCTCCCTGTACAACGACATGTCGGCTGCGACATCGACGTTGACGGAGGGCACGGATCCCGACGCGGTTGCAATTAGCAACGTCAGCCAAGTCACGGTGACGCTGGCTGAGTACGGCAATGTCGTGCTGCAGACCCGCAAGCTCGGTGAACTCGCATTCAGCGACGTTGACCCCGCTGTTGCGAACATCGTGGCCTACAACATGGCTGACTCGCTCGACACCGTTGTCGCTGCTGTCCTTGACGGTGGCACCAACGTGCTGTTCGGAACGGGCGGCTCGTCCGACCCGACCAACACCGCGTCGGTCGCCGCTGAGGACGTTATCGCTGGAGCTGACTTGCGTAAGGCAGTCAGCAAGCTGCGTGCCGGCAAGGCCGTCCCCAAGGTCGGCACTCTCTACGCCGCCTACCTGCACCCGCTCGTCGCGCACGATCTGCGTGCCGAGACTGGTTCATTGGCGTTTGAGGACATCAACAAGTACACAGAGCCGAATGTCGGCAACTTGTTGAACGCCGTGACCGGCGTGTACGGCGGCGCTTACGTCGTTGAGACCCCGCGTGGATACAGCGCGGCTGACGGCGCTTCAAGCATCCCCGTGTACCGCACGTTCATCTGCGGTCAGCAGGCGCTCGCTGAGGCGACCTCTGTTGAGCCGGGAATCGTGATTGGGCCTGTTGTTGACAAGCTCATGCGTGACCGTCCGGTCGGGTGGTACTCACTCCAAGGCTGGAGTGTTTACCGCCAGGATGCTCTCTACCGCATTGAGTCATCCTCTTCGATTTCTTAATCGAAACCCTCGTAGTGGGGGGTCGCGGTGTTGCAATTCTGCGGCCCCCTACTACAACCCTTTGGAGAAAATGTGGCTTACGTTTTACGAACACCTACGCAGGAGATCGCGTACACGAATCACATACTCCTGAGCAGATACCCGGTACTCGTAGGGATCTCCCTGCTGATTACTAGTGGTGTCGCTACCCAAGTTTCCGACCCGTCTCAGGACGAGGTCGATTCCGCTGACTACTACTTCGGTGGTGGTCGTGACCACATCCTTACCGATGCCGAGTACGCCGTTGTGAATTCTGCGGGGTACGGCAGTTATGTGAGTGTTGAATGAGTTGCAGAGAAGGTTGCAAGACCAAGGATTGCGCCTCGTATGCGGAGTGCCTGCAGTCGGCGAACGTAACGGTTTCTGCTGTCATCAATAGTTCCCTGCAGACGATGTACGAGAAGACGAAGTCTGACTTGTCTGCGTTCCGTGAGGCTCGATCCCACGGCATCATGCCGGAAGGGACGACCCTGGCGAAGGTCGATGCCGCTAAGGCTGCAACTAAGGCTCTAGGACGGCCCTACAACGCTTCTAAAGACCCGCCTACGTCCATGATCACTACGAAGAAAGCAGCCGCTGCTGTGAACAAGTTGGGGGCTGATTCCTCGTGACCACGTTTGACCAAATGATTGATCAGACGATCTTGTACATGAATGGTTTTAGTACGGTGCAGGATCAATCAACGCATTTGACGCAGTCTGCGACTGATTCCGCAACTACGTTGAACATCGCCAGCACGCAGTCACTAAGCCGTGGCCTCGTGGAGATCGGTGAGGAACTTCTGTGGGTTGATGACGTTGACAAGGTCGCTGTCACGATGACGGTGCCACCGTATGGTCGAGGCTTCCGTGGCACTACCGCTGCAGCGCACTCGTCTGGCACTCGCGTCATCTCCGCTCCCCTGTTCCCCCGTAGCCTCGTCAAGCAGGCAATCAACGAGTCGGTGAGTGCGGTGTTCCCTGACCTGTGGGCCGTCGGTACGACGACGCTCGCGTACACCGCCGCTAAGACGACGTACCCGTTGCCTACGGGTGTGAAAGAGATTCTCGCCGTGTCGTGGTCTACAACTGGCCCTACGAAAGAGTGGCTGCCGGTGCGTCGCTGGCGGCTTGATCAGCACGCCAACACTTCATCGTTTACTAACGGTACGTCGTTGAGCGTGTACGACGCGATCCTGCCGGGTCGCAACTTGCAGATCGTGTACACGACTGTGCCGACGCAAATGTCAAGCGGGTCGGATGTGTTCTCTACGGTGACCGGTTTGCCGGATAGCACCCAGGATGTGATCCGCTTGGGTGCGGCGTACCGCATGGTGCCGTTCTTTGATGCTGCCCACTTGTCTGGCATGTCGGCTGAGGCTGACGTTAATGCGAACCAGATGCGTCAGAACGCATCTACGCAGTTGGGCCGTTACTTCACACAGATGTACCAGATGCGTCTGGCTGAAGAGGCGCAGAGCTTGCAGCGTATTTACCCGACACGTAGCCACTACACCCGATAGGAATACGGATGGCACCCTCTCGTTATTACTCTTCTGTCGCTCGTCGCACGACGCTCACGGGTGACATCACTAACAGCGCCACGACGATGACTGTTGCTGCCGCGACTGGCTTCCCTGGCTCGGTGCCGTACACCTTGATCGTTGATCAGGACACGGTGAACGAGGAAGTGGTCACGGTTACGGCTGCCTCGGGCACGACGTTGACGATCACTCGCGGTGTTGATGGTACGTCTGGTGTGGCGCACACAGCTGGCGCTGGTGTTGAGCATGGTGTGTCTGCTCGAGACTTCAGCGACTCTCGTTCGCATGAGGATGCGTCTGAGCAGGTTCATGGGCTTGCGTCTGGTTCTGCCGTTATTGGTGAGAATGATACGCAGACTTTGACCAACAAGACTTTGACGAATCCGACGATCAATGCTGCGACGGTGAGTGGCACGATCACGGGTGGTGCGACGATGACTGGTCAGACGTTTACGTCTGCCACGCTCACATCACCGACGATTAATGCGGCAACTCTGTCTGGCACGTTGTCGGGTG
>Ga0209535_1001960_pt1 | contig 13614 bp, 11 predicted proteins | sample LinPmetageLP28_FD_184041 | JGI IMG/M metagenome (GOLD analysis project Ga0209535, IMG submission 184041) | Marine viral communities from the Pacific Ocean - LP-28 (SPAdes) (version 2) | ecosystem: Environmental > Aquatic > Marine > Oceanic | place: Pacific Ocean | collected 2009-08-22 | reverse complement strand
ATGGCAAAAGAATACGTAACCAAACAAGAACTAAAGGATGATATGACTAGAGTGTTTGATACGTTAGACAAAATTGAAGAGAAACTTGACAAGCTTTTCGAGGTTAAATAATGAATAAAAAGAAACAAAGAAAAAGGTATAATAAAGGAACTCGACAAGACTATACTTATGGTGGTCGTGTAGGTTATGATAGTGGAGGAGAATCTGAACGTAAGACTGGTGCTGAAGATGAAGCAGAAGCTGCATCTAAAGAAGCGTTTACAAAAACTTATCAAGAAAATAACCCTCCACCAGATACTAGTTCAGGCACAACAGAATCAGAATCTACGACAGCATATAATCAAAAAATGACTGAGGAGTATAATAAATTAAAAGCTAGACAAGCAGCAGCAAAAAAACAAGGTGAAATTGGAGATGAGCCTGATCCTATAGTTGATCCTGAAAAAAGAAAAGAAAGAATTTCGCGTACTGCAGAAACTATGGAAAAAGCTAAAGCTGGTACAGTTCCAGATACTGCTAAAATACCTGATGCTATTAAAGTAGATGCAGATGATCCTTTAACAAAACAATCAAAAACAGAAATGGCAGACCCTACAGATGTTGTAGGTAGTACTGCTGCACAGCCGACAACAGAGACAGTTTCTACAGTAACAGATGTTGCACAAGCTGAAACTCCAACGACTGTAACCGCAGCTAAAATGGATGCGACAACTGTAGATGAAACAGTAGATGTGCAAGCTGCTGAAGGCACAGTTTCAGATAATGCTATTGCAGAAGCTGCAGGAGTAGAAAGAACTCCTCCAATTGAAGGAGCAGATGTAGAAATACCAGAAGGAGCTTTAGCTGAAAAAGTTACAGGTACTCTTAGTGAAGGTGCAAAATCTACAGCAGCAGTTAATGCAGGTACAAGTTTAAGAAAAATTACTAGAGCTAAAAAACAATTAAGAAATGCAGGTCTTACAGAAGATCAAATTACTGAGATTGGTGATGATATAGAAGCTCTTGAAGAAAGACTTACAGATTTTACAGAAGAAGAAAGAGGTATATTAGCCGGAGTTGATAAAGATATTTTAGTTACAGGTCAATTAAATGGTTTATTAGAAGGAATAGAAAATGGAGAAATACCTGTCTGGGCTGCTCCTGCAGTAGCTAAAGTTGAACAAATGTTAGCAGCTAGAGGTTTAAGTGCTTCTACTGTAGGACGAGATGCTTTATTTAATTCTATTATACAGGCTGCGATGCCTCTTGCTCAAAGTAATGCATCTGCACTACAACAAGCAGCAACACAACAAAGAGGCATAGAGGCTGCTGAGTCAGAAGCAAATGCACAAAGAGCACAGCAAACTGCTTTAAAAAATGCTGATAATGTTTTTAAAATGGATATGGCACAATTTAGTGCAGATCAACAGACTAGTTTATTTAATAGTAAATTTTTACAGACAGTATCTTTAACAGAAACAAATAATGATCAACAAGCTGTCTTACAAAATGCTGCTTTATTATCTCAAGCAAATTTAACAGAAGCTAGTTTTAATCAACAAACAAAAATGAGAAATGCTCAAGCCTTTTTAAGTATGGACATGGCAAATTTAAATAATAAACAGCAAGCAAATGTATTAAAAGCTCAACAAGAACAACAAAGAGTATTGTCTAATCAGTCTGCACAAAACGCTGCTTCTCAATTTAATTCGGCTAGCGAAAATCAAACTAATCAATTTATGGCAAGTTTAGAAGCAAATATAAATCAATATAATACTTCACAAATGAATGCTGTAGAACAGTTTAATGCAACTCAACAAAATGCTGCAGAAGCTAGACGAGCAAATCGAGAAGCTGATGTAAATAAATTTAATGCTCAATTACTTACTCAAGTAGAACAGTTTAATTCACAACAAGACTTTGCAAAAAATCAATGGAATGCTCAGAATGCTGCAGCAGTTGAAGCCTCTAATGTACAATATAGAAGACAAACAAATACCTTAAATACTGCTGCACAAAATCAAGTTAATATGCAAAATGCAATGAATGCTTTTAGCATGTCTTCACAATCTTTAGCATTCTTAGGACAAGAATTAAGAGATCAAGCAGACTTTGATTTTAGATCAGTAGAAAATGAAGAAAATAGAAAAGCTCAGATTATTTCTACAGCAATTGCTAATGAAGGTAAGCCGGGCGAAAGGTATGATGATTATTTAAATAGTCTGTTGACATCATTAGGTAATTCATATAGATCAGGATTAGGATTAGGATAGGAGAAACAAATGGGATTTTTAAGAAAAGTTGGAAGAAAAATAAAAAAAGGTGTTAAAAAACTTTTTAGTAGTAAAATAGGTAGAATCCTTGGTGGTATTGGATTATCTATGATATTTTGGGGAGGAGCAAATGCTTTGTTTGGACAGACTCAATGGTTTCAAAGTATGCAAACGGGATTAAATAAATTAAATCCGTTTAGTAAAGGCGATGTCACAAGTGCTGTAAATGAAATTGCTCCAAAAATTGATCCAAGTAAAGTAGCAGGTGATGCTATTGGAAAAGAACAAGTTTTATTTGAAACTGCAGATGCAGCTAAAACTGTTGCTGATACTGGTTCAAAAACTTTAGTAGATAAAACAAAAGATTTTTTTACTCCAGACGGAGGAAGACGAATTAAAGAATATATTGGTAAAGATTTTGTACCTGATGTTACTAAAAGTGTTGTCACAAATGTAGCACTAGATGCAGTTTCAGGAACTCCTGAACAACCTTTTATAGGAGGAGGAATAATGCCTGCTCCAGTACAAGAACAAACGCAAGCAGCATACATGGCAGATTTAAATACATCTATGCCACAATCAGGTATTCAAAATTTTCAACAAGCACAACAAAGTTTACTTTACGGAACTTTATCTCCTTTCTATTTACAAGAACAAGCAAGGATGTATGGTTAATACAGGACAATACTATGGCAGTTTCAGAAAAAGCAATTAATTTTATTCAAGGTAGTCTTGAAAGAGGAAGACCTATTCCCGGACAAAGTTTAACAAACTCTCCGGATCAACCTTATAGATGGGAGCAGCCTCCCGAATATGCTAGTCCTAAAGAAGCAATGTTGTATGTGTTCGAAAATTTAACAGTTCCAGAAACTACAACAAATATGTTAATGTCTTTAAACAATGGAGTTGGAGTAATTGATATAGCATCCATAACTTTGTATTCAGGATTTTTAGAAGGTAAGTGGAGTCCTGATACTATGATGTTATTAATGGAGCCGACTATGTATATGATTATGGCATTAGCTGAAAAAGCAGAAATAGAATATCAACTAGAAGCAGGAGATGATGAAGGTCCACAAGAAATGGATACAGCTAATCAAATTAATACTATAACAAGTGGAATTAATCAGTTAGATAGATTGAGAAAAGAAGCAGCTAATCGAGTAAGTCCGCAATCTGTACCTCAAGATGTAAGAGAAGTTATTGAAGAAACAACTCTTTCGCCAAGTTTATTAGAAAGAGTAAAACAAGACCCACAAGAAAGTTTATTATCAAGAGAGAAATAATATGGCAGACGATTACAAAAGTTTATTAGGAAGAAGTTCAGGATCAAGTTTTGCAGATATTGCATCTGCTTACATTACTGGTAATAGAAAAAGTGATAACCGAGCACGTAACGTATTGCTTGCTAGTTTATTTTTTAATGCAAAAGAAAGTAAAATGCAATCTAATGTAGTAAAACAATTAAAAGAATTAGAAAGAGACAGAACTTTTGAGCAGTCTAATGTAACTGCAAAGTGGGATGCATACAATAAATTAATAACCGAAGATGAAAATTTTAAAAATAATCCAAATTATTTTAAATTAAAATCTGAAGCAGAATTTAATAAAGTTAATCCAAATTTTAAATTGGATACTGAATCACAACGAACATTTAAAAACAACGAAGTTTCTGAGTATGAAACTGCCATGTTAAATTTACATAACGAGAAATTAAAAACTGGTGATGTAAAGAAAAAATTAACAAAAGAACAGTTCTTTAAACCTTTTGAAGATTATTATGTTTCAGAACAAGAACGCATATCTGCTCCAAAAAATGTTAGTTTAGTTCATAAAGCATGGGATTATGTTACTGGTGATAGAAAACAAGAATTAACTAAAACGCAAAGAGAAACAGCTAAAAATACTGCTACACAAGCTTCTTTTGAAAAACTGTTAAAAGGAGATGTATTTTATGGTGACGAAGCAATTAAACTAGCTCGTGATCCTAATGAATTTGATTTTACAAAACAAGAAGCAATTTTATATATTAATAAAAACATTAAAAATGAAACAATTGCAAACGATACTATTGATACGATTAGTAAGGCTAAAAAAGATACAAAGTATACATTAAATGATCTAAAAGGAGCATTAGTTAGTAGTAATGTAAATCGTAATATTAATCAAGTTACAAAAGAAATAGAGCTAATTGGAATCAAATATGATCAAGTTTATAAAGAAATAAATAAAGGTAACTCTGCATTATTTGATGCAAAAACTGGAGCGATTATACCAACTCCAGAGTATACACAAGGGAGAAAAGAAAAGATTGAGTTAGCCTCTGGTATAGGAGATGAAGCTACGATTAAATTTAATAAAGCCTTAAGAAACTATGACAATGCTATGCAAAAAGGAGAGACACAAACTGCAGCTTTTTATCGAGCACAATTACAAACATTTACAATGGGTGTTGCAGATAAAGCAATTTTAGGTAGTATTCTAAATACAGAACTCGATCCTATTGAAGGTCCAAAACTAAAACAACTACTAGAAGCAAATGGACAAACAATTGAAGAATGGCGAGCACAAGCATATGCAAGTGGAAAAGATATTGTTGATCAAGCATTAGGTATTTAATATTATGGTAATACCAACACGTCCTTTTAATATATATCAATCCTTAACAGAAGAAGGTAAAAAAGAAGCTAAACGTACAGGAGCAGGAATAGCTTCTCAAGTTGTACGTGAAGGCATTGAATTGTCTAGACTCCTTACTGATCCCTCACAAGAAGAAATTTTCAAAACTGAAGATTTTTTAGAACAACTGTATTCTGGAATTGTTGGAAAAGAAAATGTAATTCGAACTCAAAGAGGCGATAAAGAAGTTGTTACGATTGCCGAACCCGAATCAACTGCAGGACAAATAACAAGAGATATTGGTTCATTTGCAGTTAGTATGGCAGGACTTGGCAAGATTACTAAACCTTTACAAGCTTTAAACGTAGTTCAAAAAGTTAAAACAGTTGCCCCTAAAACTGTTGCTACAGCCGGTCTTGTTGCTAGAGGAGAAACTGCTGCTCAATTATCTCTTAATCCATACGAAGAAAACTTAGCAAATGTGCTAGGAGATATGATTGATGACAATCAAGTAGGTGTACTTAGCAATCTTGAAAAGTATATGTTAGAACCTATTAAGTCTAGTCAAGAAAAAACAGAACTCCAAAATAGAGTAGGGCTATTAGCGGAAGGTTTATTATTAACAGGAGCATTTCAATTTGCAGAAGGAGCTATTCGAAATAGAGATCAAATTAAAAAAAGTTTAATTACAGCTTTAGATTCAATTAAAGAAAAAGGTCCAGAATATGCAAATGCTTTTATAAATAAAACTAAACGACTAAAACAACAAGATAATTATTTAAAAGAAAAAAGTATTAGTGCAAGAAAAGAATCTATTTTAGAGCAAACAAAACGACAACTTGCTGATCAGTCTGATCTTGATATGGGAGATATTAATTCTTTAAGTGGTCTTGGATTAGATCGATATAAGTTAAGTACTGTAAACATTGTACGCAATACTGCAAATGCTCTTGGTAAAACTTTTAGTAGTAGAGGAGGACGAACTAAACAGTTACATGAAAAATTTTTAAATACAAAATTTACTAAAGAAAAATGGGATTCAACTATTGATCATACTGGAAGAAATCTTGAAAAAGCAATTGAAGATATTTACAAAGCAGTTGGTAGAAATAAAGATGATGTTATAGATAATATTAATAAAATATTATTTACAGATTACAGAGTTCCCGGAATCATTACATCTAAAGGAAGTAAAGCCCCTATTAGACAGCAAGAGCAATTTTTAAAAAAAATACAAATATTTCCAAAAGAAGCTCGTGGTCCAATTTTAAAAGCTAGAGAGTTACAAGATAGGTTATCTAAATTATTATTAGATATAGAAGATGTACCAATAGCTGATAAAGAAATTATTAGAGATCAACTTGGATTTTATGTGCGTGAAAGTTATAAATTATTTGAAGATGCTCACTACACTCCAACTGTGTCTGCTACTAATGAAGCTAGAAAATTTGTAAAAAAAGAAATATTAAAAAATAATCCTAATATAAACAAAGCAGATTTACAGCTTACTGTGCAAGCAGAAATGGATAAACTTGCAGGAGGTAAAGGACAATTTGCAAATTTAGCAAAAGGCTTTGAAAGTTTTAGTCAAATTAGAACAGGATTATTAGAAACAAAAAAAGAAATTCCACAGCCTATTAAAAATTATCTTGGAGAGGTTACAAATCCAACAGATAAATTATTAATCTCTATGAAAAAAATATCTCAATTTGTAGAGGATACTAAATTTCATAATCAAGCATATAAAGATGGAAAAAATATTTATTTTTATAATAAAAATAATATTCCCGGATTTACTGAACAAATTCCTTTTATAAAAGATGCTAAAGTTCAACCTTATGGAGTTTTATCTGGAAAATATACAACTCCTCAATTAGCTGAATATTACACAACAAGATATGAGCAAGGTTTGTCAAGTTTTATTCCTGAAAAAGGTGTTGTTGGTAATATATGGAGAAGTTTATTATTTTTAAAAAGTCAAGCTCAAAAATCTGCTACTACAAGAAGATTTACTACACATTTAAAAAATATTTTTGGTGGTGCTCAAATAACTGCAGCTAATGGATTTACATTATTAAATCCAAAAACATTTCAAGAATCTTTACGTAGTGTATCTGATCAATTAACTAGAAGCACTAATCCTGAAAGACAAAAATTAATAGAAGAATTTTCTGGACAAGGAGTTCTTAATAAAAATGCTGTTATTAATGATTTAAAAAATTTAAGTAGAGAAGCTTCTGAGATTAATTTTATAAGAAACATTTTTGATAAACCTGTTGAATATTTAAGAAGACTTCCTGTTATTAAAAAAATACCTGAATTTGACGAAAAAGTAACTGAGCTTTATATTGCAGAAGATGATATGTGGAAAATTAATATGTATAAACAAGAAAAAAAGTATCTTTCAAGTTTTAACAAATCTTTACCAGAAGGATCACAATTTAATAAATTTAGATTATCTACCGATCAAGCAGTACAAAATGAAGCAGGAAGACTTACACGAAACGGACTTCCTAATTATGATTTAGTTCCAGAATATTTTAAAGAACTAAGAGCAGTTCCTGTAATTGGTACTTTCTTTTCATTTTTATCTGAGTCTGTTAGATTAGCGTATAGAATTCCAGTTCAAGGTTTTACAGAACTATCTGAAGCAAGAACATTACAATCATTAGGGGCAACAGAAGCAAGTAAACTAAAAGCAAAAAGAGGACTAGATAGATTAACTGGATTTGGAGTAGCAGGTATGGGAGGTGGATATGCTGCAACATCTGTAGCAAACTATGCATATGGGGTTGGTGAAGATTTAATTGAAGATTTAAAACCTTTTTTACCAGAATGGATGCAAAATGATAATGTAGTTTACACAGTTAATGAAGAGGGTGTACCTATAGTTTACAATATAACTCCTTGGGATGCTTTTGATTTTCCAAGAAAACCTTTTCAAACTGCATTACACATTGCATTAAATCAAGATTTAACTGAAGAACAACAAGAAAAATATTGGTTAGATTTAGTTGATGAAATTTTTACTCCGTTTTTTGGAGAATCATTAACACAAGAAACAATAACTGCATATATAAATAATGGTAGAACTATTGACGGAAAAATACTGAAGAATCCATTTGATTCTAGTCAACGATATGATCAAGAATTAGGAAGACGAGATGGTGATAATTTTGAAATTGTGTTAGCTAACTTATTTGAAACTTTGATTCCGGGAACATTAACTGATACAGGAAAATATCTTGGAACAAAATTAGGACAAGATAAGACAGAATTTGGTCAAGATATTTATCAAACAGATGCTTTAATAAAATGGGTTACTGGATTTGGAGGTATGCCTTTAAATAAAGAATATATTGAAAATATTTATGAATTTAAAATATCTGATTTTAAAAAGAGACAGTCTAGTTTGCGATCAGAATTATATGATTCTATTAAATCAGATATTGGACCTGACAAATTTGAACAAAATTGGCTAGATACTAATCAAAAATACTATAAAGCTTATAAAGAATTACATACCATATCTCATGCAGCAGATAGATTAGGTATTCCTACCCTTTCAAAATTAAGTCAAGGTGGAATTTCAAGACGAGATATATTTTCATTTTTACCAAATAATTATTTTTTTACTCCATTAATATTGACAGAAACAATGAAAGAAAAAATTCTTGAAACTCCTAATTTACAAAATGAAGCGTATGCTTTATTTATTAGATTAGACGAACTTGAAAAAACTTTAAGCTCATTACCAGTTTTAATAGACGAAGAAAAAAGTAGAACTCCTTTACAAGAATCTGAAGCTGAAGAATTTTTTGAAACTGTAAGAACTCAAAAAGTTATTGGAGGTTTAATTGAAGGGTCAGAAGATGTACCTTACACTAAAGAAGAGCCAGAAGAACGGATTAATCCTTTTACTGGAGAGCCTTATACATCTATTTATGAGACACCTAGACTTGGTTTTGCTAAAGGAGATGAAGTTAAGTTAAGTAAAAAGGAGTATCAAGAACTTTTTAATGAACCTTCTAAAGTAGAACCAAAAGAAGCCACAGAATCTTTTAAAGATATTATTCAAGGATTTACTGATGGATTAAACGACATATCAAAAGGTATATCTAAAACTTTTAAAGACAGTAAAAGTTTAACAGAAGAACAAATTTTAAATTTACAAAGATTAAAAAAAAATGAAGGTGGAAGAGTTTCTCGTGAAAAAGAATATAAAGAAAAACTACAAGACCTAGAAGAATTTATAAGTAAAAATAGACTAGTATCAAAAGAAGCTCAAATGAATCAAATGATGGGAGAAGGATATCGTGATCCTAGATTTATTGCTACAACTGGAAATGAATTAATTGATAGGTATGGGTTACGTCCATTAGCTCCAGAGGGAAGCGGTCAGGTTTTGTATGATAAACAAATGGGATTACAGGTGTCGTCAAACAAAAACGCTAGTGTAATTGATACTGGTACAAGTGTAAGTGCTGAAACTTTAGGAACATATAGTCCGTCTTCTGATAAATTAAAATATCAAAGTATGACTTATGATTTAGGACGTACCGATAGTACTCCAGAAGAAACTCAAGTACATGAAATTATCCATCGAGCCGATGAACGATCTGGGTATAAAGAACAGAGAGAAAAAAGATTAAAAGAAAAATTACCTAAAGATTTAAAAAAATATGGTAAAAATTTCTTTTCTCCTTTAACAGAAGAAATATTAGCACACGGATTACAACATAAATTAGCAGGCGGTAATTTTAATGATAAAAAATTAACTGATCAAGTAAAATTTAGAATTGGAAGATACGCAAGTCGTTTTAAAAATCCTAAACAAGTTGAAAAACAATTATTACAAGCAATGCCTATTATTGTTGAAGATTTTGAAAGCTATTTAAAAGAAATTGATGCACAATGAAATACAACCACTTCCTAGAACACCTTGAACTTAGAGAAGGTAACGTAGAATATGTTTATCTTGACAGTCTTGGTAAACCTACTTGTGGTGTTGGGCACTTGTTGACTGAAAGAGAATGTAAATTCTATCAAGTAGGTGATAGAGTTTCTCAGGAGCAAAGAGATGAATGGCTTAGACAAGATGCTGCAATGGCATGGGAAGCTGCTGCTCAACAGATGCAAGACTTACATATAGAAGATACAGACTTTATAGTTGCACTAGGCTCAGTAAACTTTCAACTGGGCACAAGATGGATGAATAAATTCCCATCAGCCTATAGAGCTTTAGGAAATAAAGACTATGCTGAAGCAATACGTCAAGTCTCGACAGGTTCAGGCAAGGACGGACAATCGAAATGGAAAGAACAAACACCGGTTAGAGTAGAAGATTTTGTTCTAGCTATTGACAAATTAACATAACAACCCTATAATGATATTATATTTAGAAGATCAATTGGAAGGATGCTACAGACAGTACTGCATGCACCAAGTAAAACAAGATATGCCTTTCATGAGCCTAGACGATTTTAGAAACATGTTTGAGGATTTAATGGAAGTAATATATAAGGACGAAGAAGTATGAAAGATATGTTAAAGGGTTTAATAGGAGCAGTTGCACCTACAATAGGTACTGCACTAGGCGGTCCTATGGGTGGTATGGCTGCGAATATGATAGCGGATGTACTTTAGGCGGTCCTATGGGTGGTATGGCTGCGAATATGATAGCGGATGTACTTGGAGTACCCAATACACCTAAAGCTATTGAGAAAGCGATACAAGAAGCTACGCCTGAACAGATGCTTGAGCTTAAAAAAGCTGAACAAGACTTTGAACTTCAGATGAAAGAGCTTGATGTAGATGTATTTAAGCTTGAGACAGCAGACATACAAGATGCTAGAGGTAAGTTTAGTAAAGACTGGACAGCACGTATAGTGGGTGTGGCTGTAGTGGGTGGCTTTATGGGTTACATATTTTTAGTAACTTTACAGCCTCCGGAACAAAACTCTGAGGCTCTTATAAACTTAGTGCTCGGTTACTTGGGAGGATTGGCTAGTGCAGTTATTAGCTTTTACTTTGGAGCATCACATAAACAAGACTAATGAAACAGAAAATAAAAGACGTGGCAGACGGAAGATGGAATTGGTACGGACTCGCAAACGAAGAAGAGTCGCAAGATAATTGTTATAAAGGATTGTTTTGGGACTTAGAGACAAGATCGTTTCTAAGGTGGAACGAATTAAGAAAGGAAGGAAAATCAACTGAAAGGAAAAGCACAGAGTAGCATCTGCGTTATATGTATTGTTGGTTGGATATATTTAGTAGTGTCGGGATACTACTATTTTTTCTAACCACTACTTAGACTAGAAAAAGCAAGACCCTAAAAGAACGCTACTGTTAGCTTCACAGGGAACTTGTATTTTAAAATTGGAGAAGCATGAAAAAATTATTAGGCACAATAGTTTTAGGTTTATTAAGTATGTCTGTACTGTCAGACCAAACAGGCGATTGTACTGCAGGTGAACAGTACTGTGAGCAGAATAGTTTAGATACAACTAACACAACGACTACGACTAATACAAACACGAATACAAATACTAACACCAATACCAATAACAATACAAACGTAAATACAAATACGAATAACAATACAAACACTAATACAAATACGAACGACAACACAAATGTTAATACAAATACCAGTACTAACACTAATACAAATGCTAACACGAATGTAAATACAAATACTTCTAATGCAACTTCTGAAAATACTAATTCAAATACAAATGTCAGTACATCTACTAGTAATAACAACTCAACAGTTAATCAAACTGTCAACAATACGAGTAACAATACAAACAATAATACCTCAACATCTTCTAGTACAAACAATAACACAAACGTAAACAAATCTACTTCCGATTCCAATGTCCAGACTAATAACACGAATAGTAATACCAATAGCAACAATTCCGTATCTGATAATACTAACAGAAATATTAACCAATCAAATTCTACCCAGACTATAAATCAGAATGTCAAAACTAAAGCACCTCCGGCATCTGCTATAGCTCCTAGTATTATGTCATACTCTCAAGACCTGTGTACAGTAGGACGTTCAGGAGCATATCAAGGACAAGTCTTTGGTTTCTCTACAGGTGGTACAGTAACAGATGAGAACTGTGAGCGACTTAAACTTTCCAAGTACTTATACGACACAGGTATGAAGGTGGCTTCTGTATCTATCCTATGTCAAGATGAAAGAGTCTTTAGTGCAATGGAAATGGCAGGTACTCCGTGTCCTTATCAAGGTAAGATAGGTAAGGAAGCTTCTAAAGCATGGAAAGAAAATAGACAGGATAGACCTGATTACGATAAGTTAAAAGATAAATATATTAAGCATTGTAAAACTACAAGAAATGAAAAGGGTAAAAAGAAGTCAGGAAGAACCTGTGCAAATGAGTTCTATGCCTCAAACTAAAAGTGTTGGGCAACAACTACTTGAACTTTCGGCAGCACTTACAGTTAGTATTAGTCTGTTATTACTTTCTTTAAACTTAACAGCTACATATATTTATGAAGGTAATCAAAGTCTTATAGACTTAACAGGGCTTGACAACACCACATCACTAGCAGCAGGAGACGATCAAGTCTCTAATGCTTTCAATCTTGGCTTTACGTTTGACTACTATGGTCAAGCATTTACACAAGCTAGAGTAGCCACAAATGGTTGCTTACATTTTAAAACTTCAGGTGCATATTGTAATGACTACACACCTGACCCTCTCACAGGACAACATACATACACCTTATATCCTCTATGGACAGACTTAATTAGGGATAATGACTCGCAAGTATTAGCTAAAAGCTTTACAGATAAGACAGTCTTTGGTTGGTATAACATGAGAGAATACAATCGTAGTGGTTCAGACAATAGCTTTGAAGTTATCCTTTGGACAAACGACACCTTTGAATTTAGATATGGTGCATTAGATATTATTAATCATGATGTACTTATAGGTGAGATAGGTTCTTCTTCAGAAGTATATCAGTACCTTTTTCATGACGAATGTAATACAGGTTCAACTAACATTGCAGGTACATGTGTTAATACAAATTGGAATGATACGTCTAGTAATACAGCACTAGAAAATGGTGGTAGTTTATATGGGATAGGTTCAGGCAATGGTGTTGACTGTAGTGACCCATTAAATGATACGAGTTGTTCAGGGTATGCAGCAGCTTATCTTACACAACAATGCGGTTTAGATTCACTGTATGACATAAATTGTCCTAGATACTGGGAAGCGTATGATGATCAACAATGTCAAGAAGACTCTCAGTATGCTCCATTCTGTGCAGGGTATACACAAGAAGACTCAGTGGCTTTCTTTGATGATAGTAATGTAGATTATGGATATGAAGAAGAACAGCATCATGACGGAGGAGGTTATGATGAAGACCCATATGCAGGTATGGAACTCACAGATGAAGAGTGGTACGAAATAGACGTAGAAGAATTTGGACAAGAACAAGTAGACGAATGGTTTGGTGACGACTTACAGTTTAACGAAGACGGAATGGTTGATTGGGATTCTACACCACACGAAGACTACATAGACATAGAACCTTTAATGGATGTGTGGGATATGGAACAGGAACATCACGAAGTTGTCACATATGACTTACTTCCTATTGATGAAGTACTGTTTATAAATGAATTAATAATAATAGAGGAAATAGAAAATGAAATTGTACATGAAGAAATGGAAAGGGAAAGCTTTGAAAC
>Ga0209535_1001958_pt1 | contig 13627 bp, 15 predicted proteins | sample LinPmetageLP28_FD_184041 | JGI IMG/M metagenome (GOLD analysis project Ga0209535, IMG submission 184041) | Marine viral communities from the Pacific Ocean - LP-28 (SPAdes) (version 2) | ecosystem: Environmental > Aquatic > Marine > Oceanic | place: Pacific Ocean | collected 2009-08-22 | reverse complement strand
TTCTTCAAAGTGTTTTTCTAAATAGGGGATAAATTCCATTATGGTATCTACATTTTGTTCATATTTTTCAATTAAACCTCTCAAACTTCTAATTTTATCTACTGAACAATTAGTTGATGAAGTTTTAGATACAAAGGCAACACATTTATTTTGGGTTGACAGTGATATGAAATTTCCACCTGATGCATTGTTTACATTACTATCACATAAAAAAGATATTGTAGGAGCAAATTATAGCACTAGGGTAAAGCCACATAGACCAGTAGCATTTAAAAGTGAAACTAATCTTGATAAGAGAGTATTTACCGGCAACGGAGTTGAAGAAGTATTTGCATTAGGCAGTGGGTTGTTATTGGTAAATAAATGTGTATATGAAAATATATCAAGACCACATTATAGTGTTGAATGGAATGATGACTATACTAACTTGATGGGCGAAGATATATATTTTTGTAAGAAAGCAGCAACGCATGGATATGTATCACATGTTGATAATGCGTTAAGCGATAGAGTTGCACATATAGGAACAAAAGAATACACAATAAAAGGCGATTGCTATGATTAGTAAAATTTCAAAAAATAACAATTTACTTAGTTTTAAAGGACAAAGTGTTATTACACCATGGGATAGATTAAAGAAGTTTATCTTTAGTCCATATCCAATAGTTTACGTAGATCAAAAAACAACAGATACAGATTTGTTAATAGAACACGTAGCAGATTATACAGGTAAAACAGATATGGTATGGGTTGTTGTCAACGGCACAACTTTAAATCCTAATTTTCCTTGGCACTATAAACCAAGCGATGTAGGACACAATGTTATACACAAATTTCCAAAAGTAATTAAAAGAACAGGCCGTCCTGTAAATTGGGGAGACATTCAGTTAGTCCCAACAGGCGGAGTAATACACGGAACAGTAAAAAATAAAGTGATAGGTTCTTATCACGAAGCAGATTTTGATATTGTTATGATTAGTTTCCATGAAGCTGAAGCAGATGCAAATTATCAAAAATTAAAATTACGGTTTCCAGATGCCATTCACGTAAAAAATATTGAAGGTATTGGAAACGCACATAAAAAAGCAGGTGAGATGGCAAAATCAGAAATGGTATATATTGTTGATGCAGATGCAGACATACATGATGATTTTTGTTTTGACTATATCCCACCTATGGCAAAACGTGCCAATACAACATATGTTTGGTATGCCAGAAATCCAATTAACGATTTAAGATATGGGTATGGAGGAGTTAAGTTATTTCCAAGACAACAAATTATGGAAATGGGACACGTTCTTCCAGACTTTAGCACAGGTTCGGCATTTTATCAACCTGTAAGAGACGTTTCTAACGTAACAAGATTTAATAGAGACCCTTTTAGAACATGGCGTAGTGCATTTCGCGAGTGTGTAAAACTATCATCGCAAATTAATCCTAATGCTCCAGTCAAAGAAACCGAAGATCGGTTAAAGATATGGTGTGAGGTTGATAACGGTGAACGTTTTGGACGTTATTGTATTAAAGGTGCCAACGAAGGCAAAGCATACGGAGAAGCAAACAAAGATGATGTAGAAGCTCTAAATAAAATTAATGATTTTGAGTGGTTACGTGAACAGTTTGTAGAGAGTATGAAAAAACGTATTAGTGCCAACTAATAAAAATTCCTTAAAAGTAAACTAACTTAGAAACTATCTATGCATTTGCGTAGATAGTTTTTATTTTCTTTAAAAAATCTTTTGATTTACACTGTATTTTTGCACCCGGATGCAATGGTTTAGGCCACTTGCTTATATCAACCCAAGCAAACCCATCACTTTCATCATTTAAACTAGGAATAAATTCATTGCTAACAGTAACAACAAAACTGTTATATATAAATCTACCATTACCACTAGTAAATTTACTTATTGGAATAGTTTTTACTGATTTAGGCCATTTGCCTATTTCTTCTTCAACTTCTCGTTTTAGTGTTTCAATAGGTCTTTCGCCCTTTTCACTTTTGCCACCAAAAAATCCCCAAGTTTTTGGATGAGTAACATTGTTACTTCTAAGTTGTAATAAAATTCTTCCTGTGTCTATGCTTAAAAAGATACAGCCACTTGCTTCTATCATTATAAATAGATTCTCCAGAATCCTGCATTGTATACAGCTTCATAACTATTAACCCAAGCCTTGCCATTCCATTCTAATTGGTCTTGCGTTGTTAGATTAAGACAATGATGTGTAGTTGATTGATTTGCACCAGCATTAAATACTATTGACCAGCCATTGCCGTCAAATTCTACAATATCATATTTGTTAGCTGTTGATAATCCATTCCAATTTGAACTAACAGGAATAGAATCCATTAATAAGTATCTAATTCCTACACTATTTGGAGTAGGAACAGTTCCATCACCTGGATAGTTTACCATACCATTTATTACACCGTTAATTGGTTGTAATGTATTAGTTGGTAATGTTGTTTGGTCTATAGTTACTGATAATTTTTGAGGATCATTTGGATGTTCATATAGTTTTCCTATAATATCATTATCGTCGTCGCCTGGAGTTGAACTTTTTCTTAGCCTAATTTGACTAATACCATCACGTAATACTCCAAACTTCTTTAAATCTTCAGTCCATGTAATTGGTTGATCACTTGAATCTAAATTAGATCCATCAAGTGCAAGTAATGTTACTTCATTATTATCATATCTAATTTTTCTGTCTTCAAATGTAACAACAGTGTATTCTACTGTAGATTTATCAAATGTTTCATTTTCTTTAAAATTATCCAAGTCTGCATCGTCTAAATTATACATTTGATTAATAATTGTGTGTATAAGTTTTTGTTGTTTAACTTTCGCAGGTGGATTAATTAGCACAGGCATATCAAATCCTATCGATGCAACATCAATAATATCATCTATGCTACTACCTATACTTCTGGTGCTCCATGTAGTGTTTACCATTTCTACATAACTTAATGAACTCCAGTCATATGGATTACTTGAGGTTTTGATATCAAGTGTTGGATTGAATAATACAAGTATTTGTTCCATTAGTTGTAATTTTTGTTCCGTATTTGATGTCCATATGTCACAGTTCATTGATAATTTATATGTAACTGGGTTATGTCGTTCAATAGTATATCTATTACCCGGTTCGTTTGAATACTCACCTGTAGTATCATCATATTTCTTTTCTATAACTTGAACTTTATCTACATGAGATGGTAATGTTCTTAGTTCTGGCGCCATTGCTAAATTAGTTACATAACAACTAATAAAAGGAACAGTGTTAACAATGTTTTCACTATTTTCTCTTGTTATGTGTGCTGCCATTCGATTAATATCACCATAACGAACAGGAACTAATTGCATATTTGCCAGTCCAGTTTCGTCTTTGCCCATTTGAACACTGAATCCACTGAACAGTCTTATAAACTGTTGAATGTATCTTCTAATCTGCCTGTCGTAAAAAAATTGTTGTGCCATTGTTTATTCCTAAAAGTCTGAATCTAGCCCTTTTTTCTTAGGGTCTATTACTTTGCTTAGTGCTTGTCTTTCTGGTTGTTCAGTGTTAGATACAACTGTTGTTGCATTGTTGTTAATAAAGTCACCAGCATTATAAGTTTTGTCAGACCAAGTTTTTTCTGTAATATTATCATATAGTCTATGCCACCTACTTCCTCTAAAAACAAATAGTCTTTTTGGATTGAAGTCACTTCTTATAAAGTATTCACCATCATTTGGATCTTGTGGAAATTGATCACCTTGTGCTAATACTTCTCCATGTTCATATTCTGGTTCACTTTCATCAGGAACTCCAAATAGATGTTCAGCTAATGGTAAATTATTTGGATTGGCTGCTTCTGCAGATGCCACAATAGCATTACTAATGTTCATTTCAGTTTCATATGAACTTAGGCTTTGTTTTAAACTATCTGGGTCATTAGCAGTTCCAAGTATATCTTGGTATTCTTGTGTATCTGTTAATGGTGCTACTTTAACTCTCCAAATATGAGGATACCACGTTTGTGAAAATCCTTCACTTCCTCTTGCAGCATCTTGCACCACATAAAACTTGTTAACAGCATCTCTGTCGTTGCTTAATAAAAGTTCATCTCTTAAATGAGGCAATTCAATAACATCACCGGGCATTAATCTTCTACCAAGTTTTTGAACCATGTCATTAATATGAAAACTTATAAACAACGTATCGTTTGTTAGGAATAAACCAAATTGGGTTAAATCAAAGTCGTTATCACTTACATTATATACGCCACGCAATTCAAAAATATCAGGATCGTATTTACGATCTCTGTTTTCCATGAATAATAAGTCTTGTATTCTAGTTTCATCTACTAAACCTTCTGGATTAATTTCTTCACCAGATAACATATCCTTTTGTAGCCCACTGTTGTAGTTAGGCTCACTAGGATCGCTTGTTGAATTATCAGAATTAGGACCAAGATACTTATGGACATGAATTGCAGTGCCGCCGATTAGGAACTGTTCTAGGATACTTCTATCCATGAAGTTATAATCATTGCTTTTATATGGTTTATATAGACTTAGTCTGGGCATATTTGGTTTTCCTATTATATACAGTATTTATGCCAAGCGAACACTTATAAGATACTAAATAGTTATATGCGTAGTTAATCTTAACTAGCATTATAAAAAGGAAAAATTATGTTTAGATTTTTTACAGAAAAGAAATGGGCTTTATGGTCCTGGCTAGGATCAGTTTTAATCCTATCATCGCTTTGGATACAAGTTGAGATTGATGTTAAGATTAACGAATGGTTTGGCCAATTTTATGATATGATTCAAAAAGCATTAGCAACACCAAATGCAATTACTATAGGTGAGTATTGGGCTAGTTTAGCCAGTTTCTTATACTTGGCGGCTATTTACGTTGGTATTGCTGTTGTAGTAAGTTTCTTTACAGCACACTATCTATTTAGATGGCGAACTGCAATGGTTGAATGGTATCATAGTGTATATGACAAAGCTAGAACAATAGAAGGCGCCGCTCAACGTGTGCAAGAAGATACTATTAAGTTTAGTAGAATTATGGAAGGATTAGGAACAAGTTTTATTGAATCAATTATGGTTCTAGTTCAGTTTGTTCCTATTCTATTAGGACTATCAGTTGGTATTCCTATCTTCTTCTTTGGTGATTGGCAATATGGACTTGTTACAGGTGCTATTGTTTGGTCAGTAGGTGGAACATTATTCTTAATCGCACTAGGTTGGGTATTACGCTTAGTTGGTGTTGAATATGACTTACAGAAGAAAGAAGCAGCATATAGAAAAATACTTGTTATTGCAGAAGATGATGAGACAGTAAGACCAAAGACTATTAATGAACTTTTCACAGATGTTCGTTCAATTCACTTTAAGTCTTACCTACGTTACTTGTATTTTAATGTAGGACGTATTACATACTTACAAGCAAATGTGTTAAGTGCCTATGTATTCTTAGCACCGGCTATTGTAGCAGGTGTAGTAACACTAGGTGTAATGCAACAGATTATTCGTGCATTTGGAAGAGTAGAAGGTTCAATGCAATATCTCTTTAGAGCGTGGCCAACACTTATTGAATTAATGAGTGTATTTAAACGTTTAAGAGAGTTTGAACGACAAATAAACGAAAAATAATTTAAGAAAAATTATAACCTATTGAAAACCCAAGATTCTTTTCTTGGGTTTTTTCTTGACAAATGCACCAAGATATCTTATACTGTATAAGTAAACTAAGTAAAAAGGAAGAAAAATGTCTAATCAAACTATAAAATTCGAAGATATGCCAGCAGATGTAATTGCAATGGAAGATGTGTGGTTCGAAGATGTTGATCAAGAAACATTAGACAACGAATTTAAGAACGATTCAACTGTTCAGGTTGACAATACAGAAGATCTGTAATATTATACTTTTAAGAATTTCATCACAGGAGAAACTAAATGGCTGTTTCAAAGATTTCAAAAAAACCAAAAAAGAAAGTTGTTAGAGGAGCACCACGTATTAAACGAGGCGCTAAACTTGACTCACCTTCCTTTGAAGGTTGGGAAGAATGGACAGGTGAACAATTTCATCGTAAAGCAATGTATGCCCGTGAATGGTATTACCATAATTACAAACCTGTAGATCTCTATCCAGCAGTTATTCAGTGGATGAATCAGCAAGGAGACGAGTTCACTACAGAAGACATAAAACAAGTAAATGCTGCACCTGGACATGCATTAAGCATTACAGCAGGCATTACAGCAAAATTATTGTTATCTGGCATGCCAGAGTATAATGAAAAAGAAGATAAGTATTGGGAATCATTACCCGGAACAATGGGTAATTTAAAACCCTTATCAGAGTTTTTAAGGAAGCAAATTAACAAAGCAAAAATAGCCGGTAAGCCAATACTTGATGCTAAGAAAGAAGTAGTAAAAGAAAAACAAAACACATATCAGCCTACCATACAAGAACGTATGCGTGAAGCATGTATTATAATGGCAGATGAGATAGAGAATTTTGTAAATATATTTCTATCAGAATACGATGAAAAACTAATGAAAGATTTTGAGCCAGTAAAAATTCTACGTAGAGAGAATTGCAAGGCCGGACATGCACGTTTAATTAAAACTTGGTATCAAGGTGAGCGTGATGAGATTTATGATTTAGTAAATTTTCCTACTAGTGCTAAACTAAAGAAAATGAGCGAAGACGACCAAGATTTGTATTCTCAACTTAAAGAGGGATATGATCATCTAACACCTAAACAAGCAAAAACTATACTAGAAATGTATCAACGTATTGTAGATGCATGTGATATAATTTCTGTAGAAAGTAAAGCACATCGTAAACCACGTAAAGCAAAATTTAAACCAGCTGATCAACTTGTTAAAAAACTTAATTATAAACTAAGCGATAGTAATTATGGAATTGCAAGCATTCCACCTGAAAAACTTGTTGGAGCCAACATTGCACTAATATTTAATTGCAAGAACCGTAAAATTGGTATGTATTATGCAAGTAATATAGATCCACTAAATATGGGTAGAGAAGGATCAGGCTTTAGTGTTAAAGGAACAACGCTACAAGGTTACAACGAAGAAAAAAGTGTGCAACGCACAGTTCGTAAAACAGATGAGTTTCTACCAATGATTAAAAAGACTACAAAGTCTAAAACAGAAAAGTTATTTGAAACATTAAAAACAACAGAGACAAAACTTAATGGTCGCTTTAATAACGAAACAGTAATATTGGCAGTATTCTAATGTTCATGAACCCTTACGAAATATTTGAAAGAGACGAAGATGACAAATTTGGCATCATAGTAGATTGTAAGCATACAGAAACACCTTCTATTGATATGGAATTAGATCAGAAGCTAGGACATATAACATTAGAATCTGCCAGACAAGCAGGTTTTAAAAATATTATATTATTTGAAGATCGTGGAGATTTTGATATAGCTGCATCAGAATTAACAAAGCTAGGAGTATGGAAAGTTATATATGTATTCTCTGGAACAATGTTTGGAGAAAAAAGTATAAGGAGTATAAGGAGATTCCCACATCTAAGTGCATTTGTAAAAGATAATTTTGTTTTTAGAAAATTCTTTATATTTGAAACTGAAAAGTATAAGTTCTTTGATATTAGAGATCCATTTTTAGGAAATGTAGTAGATGAATTAACACATGTAAGCATGGATCAATTAGATATAACATACTTAAATCCATATGAGGATAATTATCAGTTTTTAGAAACTTTAGCCAATGGTAAAGTGCCAGAGATTGATACGTTATTAACAAAATCTGAAGTAGATCGTAAATACGCAGAGGTTATAGTGAAACTTTCTGAGGACTTACTGATAAATACATAGTAAGGAAAAACAATTCCAGGAGAATGTATTCATGAGTAAAAAAGCAGAGCTACAAAAAGAAATTGAACTTCGTTTAGGCGGAGGAATGGTTGATGTTGAACTTGATCCAGAACATTACGAACTTGCTGTAAGAAAAAGTCTTGAGAAATACAGACAGCGAAGTGAAAATGCAGTAGAGGAAAGTTTTATTGTTTTAGATCTACTAGAAGACCAAAGCGAATACACACTCCCAAATGAAGTTATTGAAGTGCGTGATATATACAGACGCACAACAGGTGTAAGTGCAGGATCAGGCAACGATTTTGAACCGTTCCAATCAGCATACATGCAAACATACTTACTAGGATCGTCACGTAAAGGTAGTTTAGCTACATTTGACTTCCTACAACAAAGTAGAGAAACAATGGGCCGCTTGTTTGGAGCAGAGCTTATGTTTACTTGGCGCCCACAAGATAAAAAACTTATCATACATAGAAAACTTAAAGCAAATGATAATGCAGTTCTTTGGTGTTACAACTATAGAACAGACGAGAGCCTAATTAGCGATCAATATGCAGGTCCTTGGCTTAAAGATTACTCACTGTGTCATGCAAAACTTATGATATCAGAAGCACGTGGTAAATTTACACAGATTGCAGGTCCACAAGGCGGAACTACAATGAATGCAGATCAACTTAGATCTGATGCAATGGCAGAAATCGATAAATTAGAAACTGAGCTAACATTATACAGTGATGGACAAAGCGGCTTAGGTTTTGTTATCGGATAATACTTGACAAATACTCTTATTTCTTTTATAATATATTAAAGTATAGGAGATCTTAATGAAAAAAGTAATTGGTATATGTGGACTAATAGGACACGGTAAAGATACAGCAGCCGGATTCTTAATTGAAGAAGGTTTTCAACGTATTAGTTTTGCCGGTGTGTTAAAAGATGCATGTGCTAATATTTTTAGTTGGGATAGAATACTACTAGAAGGCAATACACCAGAAAGCAGAGTTTGGAGAGAAACTGTTGATGAATGGTGGGCTGAACGTTTAAGTATTCCTAACTTTACACCCAGACTAGCACTACAGCAAGTAGGCACAGATGTCATGCGTAAGCACTTTCATCCAGATATTTGGGTTGCAGCATGCGAACGTCAAATATCAATGACAGATAAAAATGTTGTTATTAGTGATTGTAGATTCTTTAACGAATTAAATGTTATTAAACGTTTTGGTGGAACTACCGCAGTTGTTTGGCGAGATAGCGAACCCGAATGGTGGGGAAGTGCGTGTAAGGCAAACACAGAACATGCACCACACATAATGGAAACACAATACCCAAGTGTTCACCCTAGTGAATGGAGCTGGGCAGGCTGGGCATTTGATAGACAGATTAACAATATTGGCACATTAGAAGATTTACGTCAACAAACGCTAAAATACCTGCTATAAAGTATATACTTAACTCTGTAACCACCCCTTTTTACAGCACCTACCATAAATACATGTAGACACGATTCTACGTTTTTAATAAAGGAGCTAAATTATGGCAAATCTTGTTTCACCTGGAGTTCAGGTAACAATCACAGACGAATCAGTTTACGGTCCAACCGGGACAGGCACAGTTCCAATGATGTTCATTGCAACTGGCGAAGACAAGGTTGACCCAACTGGTACTACGGCGACAGCAGTTCAAACTGCCAAGTCAAAAGCTGGTAAACCCGTATTAGTAACATCACAACGTGAATTAACACAAAACTTTGGTAATGTGGATTTTCATAAAGTAGGCGGCTCTGTCGTTCAAGGTGATGAGACTAACGAATATGGTTTATTGGCAGCATATTCATTTTTAGGACAAAGCTCGGCGGCATATATTGTCAGAGCAGATGTTGATTTAACAACATTACGTCCACAATCAGCAGCACCAACAGGTCCTGCAGCAAATAACACATACTGGGTTAACCCAAGCAAATCTAACTTTGGACTGTATACATATACAGCTAATGGTTGGGTAGCAGTTACCCCTACAGTAGAAATTACAGATGGTTCAGCACCATCGGCAGCAGTTGTTACAGGTGGATACCTAGTAGCAGTGGCAGCCAAAGCTGGAACTACTGAAATAGAATACTACAAAGAAGCCAGTGGCGCATGGGCGACAGCAGCAATTAATACATTTGCACCACACTACAGTGAACCTAGTTCACCAAGTGTTGGAGACGAATGGGTTAAAACTACTACACCAGGCAGTGGCTTTAAATTAGACGTTTCAAAATATACAACAGCAGCAGGTTCTTTTGTATCACAGCCAATTCAATATGCTGATGATAACGCACCTGATGGAACTACAAACGACATCTTCCACAACGGTTCATCTGCAACAGCTAGAACATTAGCTGAAGGTGACTTATGGTTAGACCACGCAACAGACGAACTTGTTCTTAAAGTTTATGCCTCTGGCGCATGGGCAAACGTAGTTGTAACAGCATCAGCTACACAACCAACTGGTAATCCAGTAAACGGTCGTGTTTGGCATGATGGTGACATTAACGAATTAGCAATTTATGAAGTTGCAAGCGATAGTGGAACACAAAAATGGAGACGTGTAACTAACGTTGCATATGCAACATCGGCACCAGCAGTAGGTTCAGCAGGCGACTATTGGATTGACACTGATGCAGCAGGATACCCATTAATTTATCGTTCAAGCGGTAGTGCATGGGTAGTAAAAGATAATTCAGACCAATCAACATCAAACGGTGTTGTATTTGGTGACATTACTGCTAATGATACATCAGCAGGAACATTTGAAGCAACTCTATTAGCAGGCGCGGCAAATCCATTGTTACACCCAGTTGGAACAACTGGTATTAATATGTGTCGTTCTGGTGGAACAGTTCGTAAATACGATACATCATTAACAACAACTTGGAAATGGCGTAACCATGCTCCAAATCAAGCAGACGGTTCAGGATCATTTGGTCGTCATGCTCAAAGAGCAGTTGTAGTAGCGGCTATGCAGGCAAGTGCAAGTGCTTCAGAAATACTTCAAGATACAGTAGCATTTAGCTTAATTGCAGCTCCTGGATATCCAGAAATGACTGACGAAATGGTAACAATAAACAGTAACAGAAATGAAACAGGTTTTGTTATTATTGATGCTCCATTACGTGTAAGTCCAACAGAAGCAGTTAATTGGGTTAACGGCGTAGGCGTAACAGCAAACGGCGAATCAGGATTAGCTACTAAGAATACTTACAGTGCGGTATACTATCCACATGCATACACAACAAATCCAGCAACAGGAGATAACGTTGTTGCTCCAGCATCACACATTGCATTATACACATTTGCATACAGTGATAACGTGAGCTTCCAATGGTTCTCACCAGCAGGTTTAACTCGAGGCCAAGTTCAAAACGCTTCTAGTGTTGGATATTTAGATGCAGAGGATGAATTTAAATCAGTTTCACTTACACAAGGAAACAGAGATACTATGTATGCAGCTAAAATGAACCCTATCGCAAGATTTCCTGCAGAAGGTGTTGTAGTGTTTGGTCAAAAAACTTTACACCCATCAGCAAGTGCATTAGATAGAGTTAACGTTGCTCGTTTAACAGCTTACTTACGTGAAAGATTTGCAGTTATTGCCAGACCTTTCTTGTTTGAGCCAAATGACGAAGCTACTAGAAGAAATGCTAAAGGAGCCTTTGATGGTTTCTTACAAGGTATTTTAGCTTCTAGAGGAGTTTACGACTTTGCAGTTGTTTGTGATGAAACTAACAACACACCAGCAAGAATTGACGCAAATGAATTTTGGATTGACGTGGCAATTGAGCCAACTAAAGCAGCAGAGTTTATTTACATCCCAATTAGAATTGTAAACACAGGTGAATTAAGCTAATATTTTATATATTATGCAAATAATTACGAATAAGGGTTGCTTTTTTAAAGTAGCCCTTATTTTTTTTACCTTTTTGCATAAATACAATATATAGAAAAACTTTTAAGTTTTTCTAAAAGAAAAACTTATACAGTTTACAAGGAGAAAATAACATGGCTGTAACAACAAACTTTGGAATACCAGCTACACCACAAGGGACAGCAACATTAATGCCTAAGTTGCAATATCGTTTTCGTGTAGTATTTACTAACATGGGCGGAACGGGATCTAATAGAGATACCACTACGCAAAATGTTATATCAGTTGGTCGTCCATCATTAACACACGAAGAAGTTATAATTGACTCTTATAACTCAAAGACATATATTGCAGGTAAGCATACATGGGAACCAATTACATTAGTCATGAGGGATGATATGAACTCAAATGTTGTTAAAGCAATTGGTAATCAATTGCAAATGCAACTAGATCATGATTCTCAAGGTGCTAAATCACACACTGCTTCCGACCAAGCAGGTGACCCATACAAGTTCTCAATGAAAATTGAAACACTAGATGGTTCATCAACTCCCAAAGTTTTAGATTCATGGGATATAGTTGGAGCTTATCTATCAAATGTTCAATATGGTGATTTAAACTATGGAACATCTGATATGGTTCAGGTTACTGTAACAATACGTTACGACAACGCATCTAATGAAATTGTATTTAGCTCTACAGACCCAGATACTTTATCAGCATAAGAGTTTAACTTCAACAGCTTAACATAGTTAAGCTGTTTGTTGTGCTTTTAAAATTGAGGTAGCAAGACGATGAGAGTTAATCACGCTTATGACAAATATAATCAAGGCCAAATAGCCGGCACTGTAAAGGGCGTACCAAGAAATAAGTATTCATTTACTGCTAGTCTAGATACGAAAGATGGTATTGTAGAACTTGATAAAATAGCAAGTATTACAATGCCTGGTTGGAGTTCTGCAGCAATGACTATGAATTCCTATAACCGCAAAAAAGTTGTTCAAACAAATTTTGACTATAGTCCTATAACTGTTGTCGCATACGACACCAGAGATCCAGCATTTATAGAAACATTCCTTAAAAAATATTCAAATTACTATTTTGCAGGACCAATGAATTCAGAAGACAGACTAGATCACCTTAATAACCCAAAAGGCTTTAAATTACAAGCCGACCGTAATTACATAAGAGAGTTAACAATTTATAGATCAGGTAGTAAAACAGATTTAAATACAATATCAGTTTATAATCCATATGTTACAAACATTGATGCAGATACATTGGACTATTCAGACAGCCAACTAGTCCAATACAGGCTTACCTTCATGTATGAAGGATACGACATAGTATCAACAAATTCAGGACAGTAACTTATGCCTAATTATATGAGGGGCATATATGAGGTTTCTAATCCCAATAAATACTTAGGTAAAAAAGCACCACGTTATAGAAGTGGGTGGGAGTTAGCAGTATTTCGTATGTGTGATAATCATCCAGCCGTGTTAGGTTGGGGCAGTGAAACACATAGAATTCCTTATAAAAATCCACTTACTGGTAAACAAACTGTTTATGTGCCTGATATATTATTAGTGTATAAAGATGCAAAAGGTGGCAACCATGCAGAAATGGTTGAGATAAAACCAGCAAAACAAACATTAGGTGAAGCTAAAAGTCAAATTGATAAAGCACAAGCCGTAATAAATCATGCAAAATGGACAGCCGCTAGAGCTTGGTGTAAATCACAAGGCATGGGTTTTAGAGTTATAACAGAACATCAGATATTTAATAAACCCAAAAACACTAAAAAGAGGAAAAAATGATACAAGAAGATTTAGTAATGACGGA
>Ga0209535_1001957_pt1 | contig 13627 bp, 15 predicted proteins | sample LinPmetageLP28_FD_184041 | JGI IMG/M metagenome (GOLD analysis project Ga0209535, IMG submission 184041) | Marine viral communities from the Pacific Ocean - LP-28 (SPAdes) (version 2) | ecosystem: Environmental > Aquatic > Marine > Oceanic | place: Pacific Ocean | collected 2009-08-22 | reverse complement strand
GAACTATTGGTTGTTTAGATAGAGGGTCTATTCAAGAACTTGGTGGTGATATTGTATTTCTTGCACCAGATGGTATAAGAACTATTGCAGGTACAGAAAGAATTGATGATGTTGAATTAGGTACAGTGTCAAAACAAATACAAGAGCGTATTGATGAGGTAGGTACAGATAATGTTAGCTCATTAGTTATAAGAAAAAAATCACAATATAGAATGTTCTATCCAAAAACAAGTGGCACAGAAGCGTCTGCAAAAGCTATCATTTCTGTAGTAAAAGTAAATTCAAATACAGGAAGACTTGGATATGAGTATGCGGATCTTGTTGGCATAAAGGCATCTTGTTGTGATTCAGACTTTATAGGAAGTGAAGAGACTGCATTACATGGTGGATACGATGGATATATATATTTACAAGAATCTGGAACATCAGCATCTAATGTATTTACAAGAGCTGGAGGAACAGCAAATATAGAGAGTATATATAAATCTCCTGATTTAACAATGGGAGATCCAGGCATACGAAAAACTATGCAACGAGTAATTGTAAATTATACTAATGAGGGATTAGTTGATGCCGATTTAAGATTAAGATATGATTATGATTCTGCAACAACACCACAGCCAGGATCGTACCCTCTGGCAACAGGAAACATACCAGCTATATATGGAACAGGAACATATAGTAATTCGACTTATAACCAATCGAGTTTACCATTAGTACGTCAAGATGTTCAAGGTTCAGGATTTGCCGTAGCTGTTAAAGTAAATGACGAAAGTGCAAATCCACCAATAAGTTTAAAAGGTTTTGAATTAGAATTTGTCCCAGGAGGAAGAAGATAATGGCAGGATATTCGGCTCGACAGAGTTCCTACAGTAGCGGTGATACTATTACCGCAGCACATACTAATGATGAGTTTAACTCGATATTAGCAGCATTTCATGTATCAACAGGACACACCCATGATGGCAGTACTGCTGGTGATGGTGGCCCTATATCTAATCTATTTAGTAATGCATTAACCTTTGGTACTAATGCAGATACAGATATAGCAATTACATTTAATGCAAATAGTAATGATGGTGTATTAACATGGAAAGAAGATGAAGATTACTTTGAGTTTTCTGATGATCTGTTAATAGCAACTACAGAAAAAATACAGTTTAGAGATACTGCAATATATATCCATTCATCTGCAGATGGTCAGCTAGACCTAGTAGCAGATACAGAAATACAGATAGCAGCTACTACAGTAGATATAAATGGTAACGTAGATGTATCAGGAACTCTTACAGTTGCTGGTGCAGTAGACTTTGGAGATGCAGCATTATCAAATGTAGGTGCAGTACAACTAGATTCAATAGCTGGAGATGGTGATACTAATACAAGTATTACATTTAGTGGCTCTGATGTTATTACAATAACAGCAGGAGGCGATGCTCAGTTTACATTTAACAATGGCTCTATCGTTCCTTCTGTAGATGATGACATTGATTTGGGCACAAGTTCATTAGAGTTTAAAAACGCATTTTTTGATGGCACAGTAACAACTGATGCCTTAGTTGCAGACACTGCAGATATTAACGGTGGTACAGTAGATGGTGCTATTATTGGTGGCAGTAGTGCTGCTGCTATAACAGGTACAGCAATTACTGGTACTAGTTTTGTTATAGGTTCTGCAAATATATCTGAAGCAGAATTAGAAACTATTGATGGCGTAACTGCAGGAACTGTAGCAGCGTCTAAAGCAGTTGTTGTAGATTCTAATAAAGATATTGGATCATTTAGAAACATAACATTAACTGGAGAGTTAGATGCAGGATCATTAGATGTATCAGGTAATGCAGATATTGACGGCACTTTAGAGACAGACGCTTTATCTATTAATGGTACAGCGGTTACTTCAACAGCAACAGAACTTAATCTACTTGATGGTGTATCTGGCTTAGTACAAGCAGATTTTACAAAATTAGCTGCAGTTGATTCTACAGCTGCTGAATTAAACATTATAGATGGTGGCACATCAGCTACTTCTACTACTGTTGCAGATGCTGATAGAGTTGTTTTAAATGATAATGGCACAATGGTTCAAGTGGCAGTTACAGATTTAGCCGCATACTTTGATGATGAAATTACAGCAATGCCTAATCTTGTTACCACTGCAGCAACAACAGTAGGTGCATTAAATAGTGGATCTATTACTTCAGGATTTGGTACTATAAACAATGGATCATCTGCAATAACAACTACAGGCACAGTTACTTATGGTAGCTTATCAGATGGATCTATAACTATTACAGCTTTTGTTGATGAAGATAATATGTCTTCTAATTCAGCTACATTAGTTCCAACGCAACAATCTGTAAAAGCATACGTTGATACCACAGTTGCTGCTACCAATGAGGTTGTTGAAGATACTTCACCACAACTAGGTGGTACACTAGACACTAATGGTAACCTAATACAATTTGGTGATAGCGGTGGTGCAACTGATGATAGACTTCAGTTTGGTGCATCTCAAGATTTACAAATCTACCATGATGGTACAAACTCATACATTGATGATAGTGGTACAGGGGATTTACTTATTAGAGGTGCAGATAGAGTAATTATAAGAAAAGCTGGAACAACCGAAAATATGATTCGTTGTGAAGCAGATGATTATGTAAAACTTTATCATAATAATGTTGAAAAATTAGCTACAACCTCAACAGGAATAGACGTAACAGGTTTAGTAGAGTTTGATAGTATTAGTGGTACTGGCTCAGTAGCCATTACAGATATAGCTGATGAAGATGATATGTCTTCTAATTCAGCTACACAATTAGCTACACAACAGTCTATTAAGGCATATGCAGATACTAAAGCTACACCAGGCTTTGCAGTAGCGATGGCGATAGCATTATAGTATAAAAAAAGATTGACAAACACACAGGGGAATGTATAATATAATAAAGGATTGTTTTATTTACATTTTTATTTAACAAGGAGAAAACATGGCACAAGATTTTGAATCAAATGGACAGAGAATTACAAACTCTGCTACCACTATACTTACAGCTGACAGTGATGACGCTGTAGTGGGTCTTCGTTTTGCTAACATTTTAACAACCACAGCCACATTAGATGTATTTGTATCTGAAGGTGGTTCCACTACAAGATACTTAATAAAAGGTGTAAGTGTGCCAGCTAGTTCATCAATTGAAGTAGTTCAAGGTGGTTCTAAAGTAGTACTGCAAAGTGGAGATGTATTAAAGGCACAAGCTGGAACAGCTGATGCATTTGATTGCTGGCTAAGTAGAGTAGATACAATTAGTTCTTAAGGAGAATAATATGGCATATCAAGAAGAAGTAGGGGGTCCACTATTTATAGGTTCAGGCGGACCTGCATCTGAGGTAATCCCTGAACATGATGCAATAGTAGACGTAAACCAAGTAGTTGGACATGCAGTACTTGCAGGGCCAATTACATTTAACGCTATAGTAACTATTACAGGCGTAGTGGCGGTAATATAATGGCTGGTGTACAAATAGACGGTGTAAATAATAAGATCGACTTTGATGACGATTTGGATACATCCATCTCGGCTAATACCGATGATACTTTAGTAATAGAAGCTGGTGGTAACACCATGGCTACTATTACGGCAACTACTTTTACAATTAATGACGGCACTACAATCACCACTGCTGATAACTCAGACACACTTACCTTAGTGTCAACTGATGCTGATGGTAGTGTTGGTCCTAATTTAAATTTATATAGAAACTCAGGTTCTCCTGATGATAATGATGTTACAGGAGTGATCGCATTTAATGGTCGTAATGACAATTCACAAGATGTTATTTATGCTAGACAGCTTTCTTATATTAAAGACGCTTCCGATGGAGAAGAAGATGGTCAATTAACATTACAAACTATGGTTGCTGGAACAATCAGAGACAGACTAAACATAACACCTACAGAAATTGTATTGAACGAAGATTCAGTAAACCTACTAGACTTCCGAGTAGAATCTAATGGTAATACTCATATGTTATTCGTTGATGGTGGGAATAATAGAGTAGGTATTGGAACGACTCCAGACTTAGGTGTTGGATTACACATTAGAACTGCTGATAGTGGTGCTACTGCAAATGCTCATGCTGATGAATTAGTTATAGAGAATAGTGCAAATTCTGGTATCTCAATTTTATCGGGTACAAGTAACATTGGTAGAATAAATTTTGGTGACAGTGGTGATGATGATATTGGTATAATATATTATAATCACAGTGATAATTCTTTGACAATTAGAAATAACGCAACTGATCATATGATTTTTAACTCTACTGGTTCAGTAACCATGCCACTACAACCAGCTTTTTCTGTACAAGGTCAAGACCAATTTAATGTTGGCAACGGAGATACAATTACATTTGCTACAGAAATTTTTGACCAAAACGCAGATTTTGCATCTAATACTTTTACAGCTCCTATAGCAGGTAGATATCAATTTAATGTTGGAGTATCCTTTGTTAACCCAGATGATACTGCCAATTATCAAAGAGCGCTTTTAGTTACTTCAAACAGAAATTATAGTATTGGTATTAAAACTATTCCAGAAACTTCTGGTGGTACTAATAACTATTGGTCAGCAGAAAATTCTGTTTTAGTTGATATGGATGCAAGTGACACAGCTTATGTTACATGGAGCCAATCAGCGGGCAGTAATGAAAGTGATGTATTTGATTCAAGTCGATTTTCAGGATTTTTAGTATGTTAACGAAACAATTAACCTTAAAGGAGGTAACACATGGCTGAACATAAAAAAGAAATAGCATTGACAGATTTACAACAAAAGATTTTGTCTAATGATTTATATAACGACACAGATAATGCTGGTCTAGATAAATGGGTACAGGACGCAGTTGATGGTAAAATTAGCAACTGTTGGAAACGTATGCAACGTGAGTGGACAACTAAGTTAATGGAAGATGATTCATTTACAGATGCTATTCCATCTAACCAAGCAGACTTTATAGCACTAGTAACAGCTCGTGCTGATTATAAAAACAGAAAAGCTAGAGACGACGCAGAATAAGGATAACCTATGAGTGAAATAAGAGTCGATACTATATCAGAAAAAACCAGCGCCAATGGTGTAGCCGTTGACGGTCTTACTATTAAAGATGGTGGTCTTACTGTTGCATCAGGTAGTAAGTTAATATTTACAGCTGGGGGTTCAATATCCGAGATCATGGTTGACCATTGGAGAGTAACAGCTAATTTTACTACAAGCAGCGGTGAGCAATTTGTAACTGCAAACTGGGAACGAGCAGATGGAGAAGAAAATGGACAGGTTAATGGAACAATGACACAAGCGTCTGGTGTTTTTACTTTTCCTCATACAGGCAAATATGAAATTATATGGAACGCTAATGGGGCTACATCTTCACAACCTCAAAATAAATACTGGTCTACAATAATAAGAACAACAGTTAATAATTCAACCTTTAACCTTGCTGCTTATAGTTATGGTAATTTAGAAGGTGACGGATATTTTACTGGAGCTATTGCTAGTATTTTGTTTGATGTAACAGATACCACAACACACAAAATTAAATTTGGCATAGAGTCAGAAGCTGCTTCTTTAATGCTTGGTGATTCAAATGTAAATATTTCTCATGTTGTATTTAGAAGAATAGGAGACACATAAAATGAGATTTCCAGATGGTAGACCAGATAATATAGAAGATTATTTAATTACTGTTCGTAGTGGACAATGGTTTGGTTGGTCAGATAGTAAAAATAAAATTTATACAAATTTAGTAGTACACGATGGTGGTAGCAAACCTTCTGAGTCTGATTGCACAACAGGATTGAAAACACTGCAAGATGCATGGGATCTAAAAAATGATTCTTACAAATCTAAACGCAGAGCAGAATATCCAAGCATAGCAGATCAACTTGATGAGATATATAAAGATATTGATGCGTGGAAAGCCCGTATTAAAAAAATTAAAGATGACAACCCTAAAGGATAACCTATTATGACAAGTACAATTAAAGTAGATACTATTAGTGAGAACACCAGTGCTAACGGTGTAGCCGTTGATGGCGTTACTCTTAAAGATGGTGGGATTACTGCTACAGGAAATATACTTACTGCTAGTAACAACACTGATGATACTAATAAAGAAGCACATTTTATAGCCCGTCAATACGATTCTGGAACAGAGACAGAGGGTTTTCAGATATTACAAACCTTTGCAAACTCATCAGAAAATAGGCTAGATATAGGCGGTGCTTCTTCAGCATATAATGCTTCTACTTCAATAGGCTTTCATACTGCCTCAAATACTACAACACGAACAGGCACTGAAGCATTTAGAATATTAAACAATGGTCACGGAGTATTTGGAGTAGGCCACCTTTCAAATTTTGGTATTCCTACTTCAGCAGCTCTTTTTAGTGCAACATCAAATACAACTAATGCCGCTAGTGATTTAACTACTGTTGGCTCAAATGTTGCTACTAATAATATTGGAGTAATTAATGACAGCAACTCAGGTATTTTATCTTCAATAGGTATGGAGACTAGAGTAACAGGTGCAGGTAGAGCCGCTATTCACAATATGTGGCAAGCAACTTATCAATCAGATTTAGTCTTTAGATTAAGGACAGGTTCAGGTTCTTCTGGTGAACTATTTAGAATTAACTCTGGTGAACAATGTATAAGCACAGGTGGAGAAACCTCTCCTGACGCTGGTTATGGTGGGTTAACTCTTAACCAAGCTGATTTAGATGGTAACATTTTAACTTTGAAATCTTCTGATGTTAATCACGGAATGACAAGTAATGCTGAAACAGATACTTATGCAGAGTTTGTAAAGCAAGGTGCATCTACTGGTGGACTTGCTATTCATACATATTCAGAGCAGAAACTGTGTATGGATCTTCAAGGACACGCTGGATTAGCAGAAGAGTCTAGTCCTGGCACAAGTTCATTTGCACCTGTAAGAGTTAATGTTAAATTAAAAAGTGGTACAGGCGGTACAGCATTAGGTAGTGCAGCTCATTTATTTTGTGTGTCTAATGATGATAGCACTAAATTTATGATTGATGGTGACGGTACTTTTCACTCTGACGGATCAGGAGCAACGTATGATATTTACGAAGATGCTCAGTTAGTCAGAGCTTTTGATTTATCTCACGGAAAAGGTGTTATTGATTCTAAATTTGATAAATTTATTTCTTATAATCACGAAAAACTTGCTGAATTAAAATTAGTAGGCAGAGAAAAAGATGGTACACCAAATTATTTTATTAATTATCCAGCATTTAATAGACTTCACAATGGAGCTATCTGGCAACAATATGAAAAACATCAAAAACTTGCTAGTGCATTTTATAAACTAGCAGAAAAAACTATTGGTAAAGAAGAAGCTGATAAACTTCTTACTGATGAAGAAATAGAATTATTAAACTAAGGAGAAAACAATGGCAATAACAGCAAATATGACAACGCATGAAGGCAGAGAATTAACAGATGCATACTGTGTTGTTAAATCTGTTCGTGTAAAAAAATTTGATACACATAAATTAAATGATGATGGGGTAATGGAAAAGAAAGAATCTTTTTGGAAACTATTTTATGAAATAGAAATATACGAAAATAAAGATAAAAGAGACCATCATGATAGTAACATGTTTAAAATAAAAAACAATCATGTTGATATGCAAAAAATTGATTTTGATGTTACTTCATCAAATAATTTATATTCTTTAGCATATGCAGATTTAAAAACAAATAGTCAGCTATCTAATGTAAAAGACGCATAAGATGGAAATGGAACCCCAAACCGAACGAGAACATATTATTTCAATACAAGGACATATTACTGGTGTGAAAAGAGATATTAATAATCTAAAGGATGACGTGTCTCATGTACACAGAGATGTAGAAAAATTGGGTGGCAAGATAGATAAAATCTATTGGGTTGTACTAACTACAGTGGGGGCTGTAGCTTTAATGGCATTAGAAACTTTACTAGGAATGATGAACTAATGGCAAAGAAAGCTAAATCATACGAAGCACATATTGCTATTAAAAAAGGTACATCTATAGGTAGACATCCTATCACAAGTAGTATGAATAAAAAAAAGAAAGCTAACTTTAAAAAATATAGAGGACAAGGAAAGAGAAGATAATGGTAAAAACAACAGTATCACCACAATCGGTAGCTATACAAAAAGAAGTGGGTGGCTTAGTAAAAAATCCAAAACTTGCTCCAGGAACTGAAGTTAAACCTCAGATGCAACAAGTAGGAGCTGGAGAAACTATGGCTACTGCAGGAGTATCTGCAACAGCACCTACAGTATCTACTACCGCAAGTCAGGCTCCAGCAGCAGCAGCTATATCTCCAACAACTGGTGGTACAGCGGCAACACAGGCAGCAGCAACACCAGCTACAGCACAAACATATACAGCAACAGGTGCTGGATTAGCTCCACAAATGACAGCACAGCAAGCTACAGGTGCTCTTACTCAAGAGGCTGTAGCACAAACAGGAACTATCACAGACCCTGCAACCGTAAGGGGACAACTTAAAGATATTACAACAGACATTGAAAATGCAATGGCATCAGGATCACCACTTCCTGCATTTGCTAGAGGTGCATCTAAAATGGCTATGGCAGCTATGGCACAAAGAGGATTATCTGCTAGTACTATAGCAGCAGATGCAGTAGCTGAAGGTGTGCTTAGAGCATCTACACAGATAGCACAAGCAGACGCTCAAACTTATAAAGATATGATATTTCAAAATTTAAGTAATCGTCAACAGGCAATGATGACTAATGCACAGAATTACTTTCAAAGAGATATGCAGAATCTTAGTAATAGACAGCAAGCAGCATTAACAAATACACAAATTAAACAACAGTTTTTATTATCAGATCAAGCAGCTAACAACGCAGCAAAACAATTTAACGCAACTAATAAACAACAGACAGATCAATTTTTTGCTAACTTAAATGCAGGCATACAAGAATCAAATGCTAAACGTGCAGATGCTATGGGTCAATTTAATGCACAAGAAACAAACAAAGTAAGAGCACAAAATGCATCAAATACTATAGCAGTTAATGAAGCTAATGCACAAAGAAAAGCAACTATAGGACAATTTAATGCAGGGCTACAAGATCAAAGAGATAGATTTAATGTAGAAAATCAAAGAATTGTAGATCAAAGTAATGTTGAATGGAGACGTGCAATTAATACTGCAAACACTGCAGAGATAAATGCAGCCAATCAAATCAATGCACAAAACGCTTTAGATTTATCTAACTATGCAATGAATGCTTTATGGCAACAATGGCGTGATGAAGCATCCTGGTCACAGACAGAAGGCGAGAATGCAAAAAATAGAGCACATAACCTAGCTGTTGCTGCTATGGAAAGAGCAACTACATTTGATATTATGGATGAAAACAAAAAAAATAAACTACTAGAACTTCTTGGTAAGTTTGCAGTAGGAGTATGGGCAACACCTTAAGGAGATAATTATGGATTGGATGAAGAACGCATGGGACTGGACTAAAAATTTATTAGGGGATACTGATATGGGTGATTTAGTAGATGGGGCTAAATTTGCAGCAAGTTACTTTGATGATGATGATCCTTCTGGAACTTTTGGAAGTTCTGGTGGATTAGTAAATTTATCAGGAAAAATTAAAACATCTATAACTACACCAACAAAAGCAACCCAAGGTAAAATTAATAAGAGTCCTATAACTAGTCAAGCAGAAGCAACAGTTAATAAGCATAGGGCAATATTTGCACGAGCAATTAATCAATCAAGAGGCGTAACAGCAACATCAAAGAGAGTGTAGTATGGCAGAGCAACAAATACCAGAAATGGAATATGATGAATTTAATGCTCCTATTCCAGGACAATCATTAACAGACGATCCAGGCAATGCAAAGTGGGAGAACCCCCCACGTTATGCAGAAGTTGGCGAAGTATCTAATGTGTTAATGAAAAAAATATTTAATAAAAGAAGTGTAAAAAATATACTTATGATGCTTGAAGCAGGTATACCTGTAGAGGGTGTAGCTAGAACTATAGTATTTGCAGGATATGCAGAAGGACAATACAATCCAGATGTAGGAGTTTTAATTGCAAGAATAGCATTTGAAGCTGTACTAACTATTGGTGTTGTAGGCAAAGTAAAAAATTTAAAGATAACACTTAAACCTAAAGATCAAGACAAAAATGATTTTGAATTTGAAATGGGACAACTTAAATTTGCTAAAGAGATTGCAGAAAAAATGGGAAGTAAAGATATTAAAAATGCAGATGAAAGTACTATTGAAGAGATGGGTAACATGAGTTTAATGGCTAGGCCAAATACAGAGGAGTCAGAGTAATGGTAGATTTTGCAAGTGGATTAATGAGCTTTGCTACTGGTGCAGTTAAAGGTGGTATTGAAATACAAAAACGAAGAGAACAAAGAGAAGATGATCTAATAGCAGGTGCAGAAACAGATGCTGCTACTGAAGTAGAGACAATGATAAATGATGCTAGGGCAGAACTTAGAGCATCTCAAAATCTTTTTAACACTACTGCAAATAATCAAATTAAAAACTGGAACTCAATAGCATCAGAATATGGAGCAGAGTTTCAAGATGATTTAAGTGTATTAGCAGTAAGTAGGCCTGATTTATTTCAGGGTACAGATTTAGAAAAAATTAGATCTAATGTAAATAATTTTATGAATGTTGGCCCATTAGGAGGAGATATAACTCCTGATAGTGATGTAGCTAAAGATTTTTATTCTCAGTATGGAGAAGGAGCAACAGGCTCTTCTGTGTTTAAAGCACAGCAAGATGCCTATAATGCTAAAGTTAGAAACAATATGTCTCAACTTGTAGGCTCAAACAGTACTAAACTATTACTTGATGACTACTTACCAAAAGGTGCAGTTAAAGGAGACCAAACTTTTATTAGACCAGAAAAATTAGAAAGAGTACAAGAAGGTAAAGTATCTCGTGAAGCATTTTTAGGTAATATAAATGATCTAGTTAATAGTGAATTTACATCAGATCCAGCATCAGTATCAGCTGGTAGATATTTATCTACAGCAAATTGGGTGCCAGCTATGAGTATGAAAGATATGAGACAAGCATTAAATTCTAAAGGAGTTACTGATCCTATACAACAAAACACAGAAATTATGCTACAAGTTGCTGGAATACAAAGAGCACTTGAATTGCAAGGTGTAAAAAAAGAAAACATACAAGGTTTGCTATTAGATAAAGGCATTACAGATACTGATAATATAATGGCAATGCAAAGTAGTGTTCAGCCTATAGTACTAGCTAATTTTAATACAAGATTAGAAAACATGAGTAAGTCACCCCTTACTGATCCAACAACAAAGGCGTTAATTTCAAACTACTTAAATAATCAAGAGGGTATGGATCCAGAATCTTTAAATGCTCTTAAAGGAACATTAGAAGAACAATTATTTGCTGCTGAAAAAGAAGTAAGAGGAACAGGATATGTAGATGCTGTAGGGAACTTTATACAATCTACTGATCCTGAAGTAATTAGGCAAACTAATCCTCAACTATTAATTAATATTGGCGACAAAGATAATCCAACTAAAGGTATAGTAGATCCGAAACTTACAGACGGAATATTAAGTATAAGAGATTATAATCAAAACATAATAGGAACTATGGATATAGAAGATTTCTTTTCACCAGGACATGTAAATGATAAAGGAGAATTTATACAAAAAACTAAAAGTGATAGTAAAGTGTATAGATCAGAATATGATTATAGATATGGAAAAAAATATGGAGATAGAATGAGACAAATAATATATTTAATGAACGGGGGTCAGGCAGAAGTTCAAAGACTATTAGAAGACAGAAAACCAAATATTGAGTAACGTATGGGAACACTTTCATTTGCACCTATAGAACTAGAAGATAATTCTACGGACATAAATTCTAACGAAAAGTTAAAATTTGCTCCAATAGAAAATAAAAAACTTGATATAGATAAACTTAATCTATTTCAAGATAGTGTCTTTGATATGCAAGAAAAACTAGAATTAGATAAAACTCCTTATGTAAGTGAAGAAGAATACGAAAAAGCTAATAAAGGAATACAATTAAGCACCGCTGCAAAATATGGATTTAATTCTTCTGTACAAGGGGCAGTGTATCATGCGTCTGCAATACCAGGATGGACTGATAGAGCTGCTGATTATATGATAGATTTTTTTGGAGGGGACGCAGATAAGTGGACAACTAATTATCTATATGGAGATGAGCTTACTAATCAAGCTGGTATAACTAGCAATGAAGATTTTATTAATTTACAAAAAAAAATTAAAGAAAAAGATGAATTTAAAGCAAGTTTAGATAATAACTTTTTTAAAAAAGTAACATTTAATACATTAGCATCTATAGACGCAACTGAAGAAGATTTAAAAAATTATGCACAAAGAGTTCAACCATTTGATGTAGATCCTTTATTTCAACCTGATGGTATTGCAGAAAAAGTTGTAGCTGGTTTTGGTGGTATGCCTGTTATGATAGCTGAAGTAGGAGCACTTACTGTTGCAGCTGCTGGAGGTATAGCCCTAGCTACAGGAACAGCAATTGGAGGTGCCCCTATTGCTGCTGCAGCTATTGGATTTGGAACTTTAGGATTTTTAGAATCATATGAAGAAGATGCTGGAACTGTTTTATATAATACTATTATAAGTACAGGTGAAGGTATGGCATTTGGGGGCCTATCAAAATTACCTGGATGGAGAAGTAGGACTGTTGCAATGGGGGGACTTGGAGCCGCATCCGCTAGGCTACATGGTGGTGGATCTGAAGAAATGATAGCAGGTGCAATTAATCTAGCCTCGCTAGGATTTGCTGGAAGAGGATTTGATAAACTTACAGGAACAAATGTATTTGGTACACAGCCAAAAAAAATAGACCCTAAACCTGCTGAGTATACATTTTTAAAAGCTAAAGATGTTTTACAACATGACATTAGAAAATTAGATGCAAGTACAAAACCATTAAGAGACTATATAAAAGAAGATGGTAAAGGATATTATGTAGAAGCTAGGGCTATACCTTTTGAGATATCAAAAGAAAGTTCTATAAGTTTACTTAAAGAGTCTAAATCTAAAAAAGATTTTGAATTAAACTTAGGCAATGTAGAAAAATTAGAATTAACTGCAAATACAAGAAGAGATATAGAATCTGGAAGAGATACAATTAGATTTAAAAAAATAACAAAAGAAACAAAACCAGAAGAACTTGCATTAAATGAAAAAACAATTAAAAAAGATGTAGAGATAGATAAACAATTTGTAATTAAAGATGGAAAATTAATAGATTACACATATCATTTAGACGCTACAACTTTAACAATAAAACCAAAAGGATTTACTGAAACATTTAAAGATACTGGAATAAACAGAACTCAGTATAATCAAAGGGATGCTATACTTGATAGATATAATAACTCTAAAATAATTAAAGGTAAATTAAAATCTGTTGATGCTAATACAATAGAGATATCTTTTAAACAACTAATGTCTATATATAGACAAAAAGGTGCAGAA
>Ga0209535_1001956_pt1 | contig 13645 bp, 12 predicted proteins | sample LinPmetageLP28_FD_184041 | JGI IMG/M metagenome (GOLD analysis project Ga0209535, IMG submission 184041) | Marine viral communities from the Pacific Ocean - LP-28 (SPAdes) (version 2) | ecosystem: Environmental > Aquatic > Marine > Oceanic | place: Pacific Ocean | collected 2009-08-22 | reverse complement strand
TTATAGTAAACTTGAAGCAGTAATTGGAAATACATATAATAGTACTCCAGGTGCTGGTAAATTTGGACTACCTGATTTACGTGGTAGATTCTTAGCAGGAATGTTAGGAACAGCAACAGGTGCTAATAGGATTACTACAGGCACAGGAATTAATAATTTAGGTGCTGTTGACGGTGATCAAACAGTTACAATTGGAGTTAATAACCTACCAGAACACAGTCACGATATGAAGGACGGTGATAACAACCAATTCTTTGCTGTTAGAGAGCAAGATACAGGTGACACATTGCCAGCTGGAGTACAACGCTCTACATTAAGCGTAGGATCGTTTGCTTCGCAGAAATTACCAAGCAGTGGAGGAGTTGTTGGCGATACTGGAGATGCACTAAATGTTGTAAATCCGTTTATGACAATGAACTTCATAATTTACGCAGGAACAGATTAATATGAGTTATAGAATTAATAAAACAGACGGCACATTGCTTGTAGATCTAGTTGACGGTGCAATTGATACCGGCACTACAGATATTACATTAGTAGGAAAAAATTATAAAGGTTTTGGCGAATACCTAAATGAAAACTTTGTTGCTTTACTTGAAAACTTTTCATCTAGTTCAGCTCCGGTAAACCCTGTAAAAGGACAACTTTGGTACGATACTGCAAATCAAAAATTAAAAATTTATAACGGCACAATATTTAAAGTATCAGGTACTCCTTCTGTTTCTTCAGTCCAACCTTCAAACTTAGTTGAAGGCGATTTATGGATTGATAACTCAACTAAGAAGTTATACTTTTTTGATGGAACAACACCAGTATTAGTAGGTCCTTCATACACAGCAGCACAAGGTAAAACAACTTACGAAGCATTTACAACTATTGACGTTTCTAACCAAAGTAAAACAATACTATTAGGTTACGTAAACGGAGTACTTGCTGAAGTACACAGTAGAACAGAATTTAGAGTAGCAAGTAATAGTAATTTTGCAATACCAAACTATCCAGTTGATGATAATGATACACAAACACCAAAGCGACAACTTATTAAAGTAGGGGTTAATTTAGTAGATCCTCTAAACTATATTTGGAATGGTACTGCTACTACAGCAAACAATCTTGTTGACGGAGCAGGAGTATCGTTTGCACCTACTGATTTTGTAAGCACAAATGCTAGAGACAGTTTAACAAATGCTTACATAGAACAATCTACATTAGGATCATTATTTGTTAAAGGTGAATCAGGGTTAGCAGTAGGCGTAGGATCAACAAAGTATGCTACATTTAAAGTTGACCAGGGTACAACTAATACAGTAATTGAATTACAACAATTAAATCAAGACTTTTCAATACAAGTTAGACAAGGTTCAGATAGTATTGATGCAATCTTTGTTGATGCAAGTGCAGGAAATGTTGGAATATTTAAAAATACTCCAAGTGAAGCATTAGATGTAAATGGTAATGGTAAATTTAGCGGAAATCTTACAGTTACAGGAGATTTAACTGTAAACGGAGGCACAACAAATTTACAAGTTACAACACTTCGAAGTCAAGATAAAAACCTAGAATTAGGTTATATAACAAACGATGATAGTAGTCTTACAGAAGGTAATGATACTAGTGTTGACGGAGCAGGTATTACTGTTGTAAGTTCAAACGGAAGCAAAGATATAGCATGGTACAATAGTACAGGTAACTGGACTAGCAATCAACATTTTGATTTAACAGAAAGTCATGTTTACAAAATAAACAATAGTACTGTACTTACAAATAATTCGTTAGGTACAGGGATAACAACTGCTTTAGGTTTAACACAAATAGGAACTATTACAAATTTAAGCACAACAGCATTAACAGTCACAGGCGGCACTATTACAAGTTCTAGTGCAATAGCATTGTCTAGTGGCGCTGATATTACAGTAAATAGTAAAAAAATTACAGGAGTAGCAGATCCTACTACAGCACAAGATGTTGCTACAAAAAATTATGTTGATACACAAATTGATAGCACACCGGTTATTACATCATTAGATATTACTGGATTAACAAATCCAAGTGGTGCAGATGGACCGTATAATGACGTAATAAGCATATTAAACATTTTATCTCCCCCTGCAGACAAAGCAGCTGGTACAGTAGCTAGAGTTTTAACCACTAACTATGGTACTACAACTGTGGATATTACAGGGTCAGATTTAAATACTGCTAGAAACAGAACGTTTGAAAGTGTTGATGCAAACGGAACTTTAAATGAGTCAGTCCTTAAAGATATTAGTTTTAATACTATATCTGGTTCGTCTGTATCTTTAAGTGTAACAAGAAAAATAATGAATTTAAGTGTAAGCGGCTCAAATGCGTGGCAATGGGTTTCAACAACTGCTTATCCGTAACGAGGAATAAACTTATGATAGCGATAAATACATACGCAAGGGGTATATAAATGGCATATAATATTGATAGATACAATAATACACCGTTAACAACTATCCAGGATGGTACTATTGACCAAACTACGGATTTAAAGCTAGTTGGTAAAAACTATGCGGGTTACGGTGAAATACAAAACGAAAATTTTGTTTTCTTATTAGAAAACTTTAACGGTGGTAATCCACCTCCAAAAGCGGTAAGCGGACAAATTTGGTTTGATAATTCAAACAGCAAATTAAAATTTTATGACGGCAGTCAATGGCGTACAACAGGCGGAGCAGAAGTAAGTGGAACATCCCCTTCCGGACTTGCTTTAGGCGATTTTTGGTGGGACACAAACAATGAACAATTATATGCCCTAGGTTCATCAGGTTTTGTTTTAATTGGCCCACAAGATGCTGGCGACGGTATTACACAAATGCAAAGTAAAACAGTACTTGATACAAGTGCAGTTTCTAGATCTATAATAGTAGCTACCATTAACGATGAAGTTATTTTTGCAATAAGCGGAACAGAGTTTACGTTAAGTTCAGAAAGTGCAATCACAGGATTTACTGACATTAGACAAGGTGTTACGCTTAAAGGCTCACAATCATCAAATGGAGTAACATCTACAGCTGACAGATTCTGGGGTACAGCAAAAAGTGCTGAAGGTCTAGTAATTGATGGAGCATTTGTAACTGCATCAGATTTTGTTACAACAGGTAGTGCATCATTTACAAACCAAACGAACTTTGCTACTGACGATGGTATTACAGTAGGTGTAAGTGCAGACGGTAGATTTAAAGTTGAAAACGGCCAAGATGTTGTTCTTGCTAATGACATTGGTGCAAATTTAATTTTTAGAGCCAAAGATGGCGCAACAAACAAAGATGTTATTGAATTACGTCCTGGTCAAGTATTACCAGGATTATCAACTAGAACTCCAGAAGCAGCACAAACAGTTGACTTAGGTACAACTGCTTTAAAATTTAGAAATATATATGCTTCAGGCAAATTGTTTGGTACAGCAGAAAAAGCAGAATATTTAACTGTATCTGGACTAGGTGATGTAGGCGGATCAATTTCTGCTAACGCTGGCACACTTGCTATACGTACATCAGTTGATGAAACAATCAATGGACAGAATATTACAGCAGGATCATTAAAAGCAAACTTCTTTGTTGGTGTTGGTACACAAGCTCAATATGCTGACTTAGCAGAGAAATATTCAACACAAGAAGAATTACCAGCAGGAACAGCAGTAGCAGTATGCGGTCATCCAGATCATGAAATAGAACCAGCTAAAGTTAGCGATATTTGTATCGGTGTAGTTTCAACAGATCCAGGTTTGATGATGAATTCACAAGCAGACGGACAATATATTGCTCTTAAAGGACGTGTTCCTGTAAGAGTTAAAGGACCAGTTACAAAGGGTCAGCCAGTGTATGCTTGGGAAGACGGAGTTTGTTCTACAATAGAAACAACATCAATGGTAGGTGTTGCACTAGATTCAAATGATTCAGAAGAAGAAAAATTAGTAGAGTGCGTGTTAAAGGTATAAATAACTACGCACTTAATACAAAGAAGGATTAATAATGGCAGTATCAGTCGGAAATAGTATTACAGAAAATGATTACAATACTTTACGAAGTCGTGTAAACGTTTTGTTAGGTTCGCCGTCAGGTACTACTGAAGTAAATTCTAGAGGATATGGACAAGCATTAAGCAGTTCAACGGTTGCAGCTGATAGTGTTATCACAGCAACACAATGGGATAACTTAAGAACTGATATAGAAAAGATTGCTATACATCAAACAGGTACAGATCCTTCACTTACAAATGTTGCCGCAGGCAACAGTATTGCAGCAACAATTTTTAATGCATATGAAACAACAGTAACAACAGCAGAATCTACACCATTTGGTATAGATGCTGGAGAAGGTTCAACTGAAGCAGGTATTACAAGTCAAAGAACTACTGATTGGAATGGTACAATTAATCATGAATTTACTGTTACTTGGGCAGACGCAAATACACGTAAGGCATTTTTCAATGCTGGCGGACACATAATATTTTCTGCTGCTTTAGCATATTCAGCTTCAGAAGCAAAGACTTTAGACTGGCAAACAATGTTATCAGATGCAGGTAGTATAGGTGTTAACTATTTAGAAGCATTTAATATTTCAGGAACAGGTAATGCTGTAGCAAGAGGAACACCATTAACAATTGGTAATTACGATCTAACAGCAAGTTATCAAGACTTATATTCTAAAGGTGGAGCAAATCCATATTCGGAAAATCTTTATAAAATTCAAGCAAAAACATCTGCAACAAATTCAATTACATTTAATGTAGAATTCCAAGATAATGACGTTGGTGATGTAGCACCATTAGATGGTGGCGGCAGTGACGGAGTAGCATCAGCAGGTCCTGCAGTGGATGAAGATGTAAAAGGCACTATCACAAGCACAATACAAATGTTTAGACCAACAGGTTCTAATGTTTCGGTAGCAGCACCAGCATTTGCTAATAGTAGCACACTTTAATACTTGACAAACAGTGAGAAATCAGTTATAATATACGTATAACTGAGGAAATATCGTATGGATAAAAGACTAGAACGTGCATTAGAACACAGCAATCTAATGGTCACCCTAAATAACCAAAAAAATATATTAATGCAAAAGTTTCATTCTGACAGAATATTTTACTGTAATGGCGGCAAATTTACAGTAACTAAAGAACTAATAGCATTTGTAAAAGTTTCAAACCCAAATGTTATAGATGATGATAACTGTACTCCAATTGAAGTAGATGATACATTTTACGAAAAAATCTTTGCAGTCTATAACGAAGCAATTAACAAGTATAATACAGAATATAAAAAATTAGCAAAAAATAGAACAGTTGAAGGGTTTGTTAGTGTATGAGCAAAGGTATACTACTTTTTGCACATAATAATTCAGATATTGACTACATCAAACAAGCAGTTTTTTGTGCTTCAAGAATAAAACAATTTTTGGGCTTACAAGTTAGTCTTGTAACAAGCTCTGTTGACTATGCAAAAAGTATTATCAAAGATGAAATAGATAATATTATTGAAGTCGAAATACCAAAAAGTAACAATAATAAAACATTTAGAGATGGCTTGTATGCACAAAAGAAACTACCTTGGAATAACGCTGGTAGGGCAATGTGTTATGACTTATCACCATATGAGCAAACTATTGTTATAGATACAGACTTTATTATTAACAGTAGTAATTTGCTTAAATGTTTTGATTCTGGAAAAAACTTATTAATTAACAAAGACTGGGTTGACGTTAAGCATAATAGAGTTACAAGTATGAAAAGAATAACTGATACAGGTGTTGCTATGTATTGGGCAACAGTATTTTACTTTACTAAATCTACACAAAACAAAATATTATTTGATCTAATTTTACACATTCAAGAAAACTATGATTTTTATAGATTAAAATATAAAATTGTAGAAACAAAATTTAGAAATGATTATGCATTTAGCATTGCTTTACATATACTGAATGGGTTTAGTCCATTAGAAGATATTTCTATACCAGGTAATTTATGGCAAACGTTAGATAAAGATATATTAATAGATATGAAAGATACAGGACTGTTATTCTTATTAGAAAAAGACAGCGAATATTATCCTGCAAGAATAAAAGATACCGACGTACATATAATGAACAAATATAGTTTAGGAAGATGCACAAATGTCTAGAGGTATAGTATTAGTTGCACAAAACAACAAAGAGTCAAATTATTTAGATCAAGCATATGCACTTGCTTTGAGTATAAAGTTGCAAAGCAAAGACACAAACGTATGTCTTATTACAGATACAGATGACTTTAAAAATTGTTATGATCATACTGTTATATTAAAAGACGACTTAGCAAAAGATAAAGATTGGAAAATACAAAACAGATATAAAGTATTTGAGCATACACCCTATGACGAAACTATTGTTATGGATGTAGATATGTTAGTTCTAAATAATATTGATCATTGGTGGGAAATGCTATCAACAGAAGATTTATTTTTTGTTACAGATGTAAAAACATATCGTAACGAGAAAATTAACGATCAATATTACAGGAAAACATTCATTGAAAACAATCTACCTAACATATACAGTGGTGTTTATTATTTTAAGAAGAATAACTTTGTAAAAAAGTTTTTTATGCTTGTAGAAGATATAATGAAAAACTTTGATGAATATAATAATATGCTCTGTGATACTACTAAACAAAAATGGGTAAGTTATGATGTATGCACAGCATTTGCATGTAAAATTTTAGATGTTAATATAAGCAATATCCCTATTACATTTACACATATGAAACCTCGTATACAAAATTGGAACAATCATCACACAAGATGGACAGCGGCATTAGACATAGAATTTACAAATGATTGTAGATTATACCTTGATAATTTTTTACAAAAAGATGTATTTCATTATACTGAGAAAAACTTTTTAACAAGTACAATTATAGAGAGGCTAGAACAATGTACTATATGATATATGAAAAAGAAACAGGAAATTGTTTATCTTGTACAAATGAAATAAATCCTGAAAACACAAATCCTTATATTGAAATATCCCAAGAAGATTTTAAGGCATTTAACACACATCAAAAAAACTTGCTAGACTATTATATAAATGCACTAGGATCAAAACAATATCTCATTAAGCGTGAAGACGAAATAAAATTAGATACAGTACTAAGTTCTTATGCCATACCTAAGGGTCAACGAGCCAAAGACAAAGTAAATATTATACAATATAAAGATAAGTGGGCGTTAGAGATTGATGTAAACAATGACGAATTAATTTATTACATTCAATCTCAACCACGACTTAAAACTATATTTGTTACTAAAGACAGAGATACAAATTATTTGTTAGACTCATTTAAGTTAGACTTATCTGTATTAAACGAATCTGGAGTAATAGAAGCAAACTTAGAAACTAAAGAAAACGTTAGTATACTATGTGCAAGGGCTGACGACAAATATATACATGTGGAGAACTTTTAATGGCATTATTTAAAGTAAGTGACTGTGACATAGTTTATTTGAGTTATGACGAGCCTAATGCCGATAAAAATTACGCTGACATACTTACAAAAATACCCTGGGCAAAACGTATACACGGAGTAGAAGGATCAGATGCTTCTCATAAAGCGTGTGCAAACATAGCAGAAACAGAACGTTTTATTACTGTAGATGGAGACAACATTGTTGATCCAGAGTTTATTAATGAAACTATCAATTTTAGAGACGACATAGATTTAGAAAAATGCGTTGTTAGCTGGAGTGGTTATAATGTTGTAAACGGATTAACATACGGAAATGGCGGAATAAAGTGCTGGCCAACTGAACTTGTTAAAAGTATGAAAACGCATGAAAATGCAGATCCAAACAATATTGCAGCAGGTATAGACTTTTGTTGGGGCCTAACCTATTTACAAATTAGCAAAGTCTACAGCTACGTTTATAATAATGCTACTCCTTGGCAAGCCTGGAGAGCAGGATTTCGAGAAGGTGTAAAGATGAGTTTGTTTGAAGGAAACAAACTAACTAACATAGAGTTTAGAAATCGTGTCCACAAAAAGAATTTAGACAGATTAAAGATATGGTGCAGTACAGGTGCTGATAGTGAAAATGGCTTATGGGCAATATATGGTGCTCGTGAAGGATGTTATCAAACTAATTGTACTGACTGGGACTTTGTTAATGTACGTGATTTTGAATATCTAAACAAATTATGGAAAGACAAATACAGCAAAATTAATGAAGACGATCTACATAATGAGATTACAAAATTAGGCAATGAACTTAACAACGAACTTGGGCTTGGTATTACAGATGGCCCGTTAGAAAAAGAAGCAAGCAAGTTCTTTAAAAACATGTATACTAATCCAGACAGGGTACCTCATTCGTACTTTAAGGACGGTACAAAATCTAATTATGATATTGTGATGATTACATATAATGAACCAAATGCTGAACAAAATTATGATAAATTAAAAAAGAAATTCCCTAGAGCAAAGCGTGTAGACAAAGTTAAAGGAATACACCAAGCACATATTGAAGCCGCAAAACTCTGTAAAACTGATCTTATATGGATTGTAGACGGTGATGCTACAATAGTAGATGATTTTAATTTTGATTATGTTGCACCTGAATCAGAAATGAACTTTGTAAAAGTATGGCGCAGTCGTAACCCAATAAATAATTTAGAATATGGATATGGCGGCATCAAATTATTTCCAAGACAAGCAACACTTGATATGGATACATCACGTCCTGATATGACTACAAGCATAAGCAGGCATTTTAAACCAATTAAAGTTGTAAGTAATATTACAGCATTTAATACAGGACCTTTTGAAACTTGGAAAAGTGCATTTAGAGAATGTGCTAAATTAAGTTCTAAAGTTATTGACAGACAAAAAGAGGATGAAACAAATGAAAGATTACGAATTTGGACAACAATGGGAAAAGACCGTCCCTTCGGCGAATACGCTATTAAAGGTGCTATTGCTGGCAGGGAGTATGGGCTTTCTAGCAGCTCTGATCTTCGGCTAATAAATGATTTTGATTGGTTGTACGAGCAGTTTAGTCTTACTGAAGAAGTTGAACTAGAAACTGAAACTGATGAAAATATAAATCAAACAGACACTATAGGCTCAGTTGGAGATATTCAAAAACAAGTAGCAAATAGTTTTAATGTACCTGACAAAGCAAACCCTGATAATTTTATAGTCGATCTTTTAGATAGATATGAAACCCTATATGGTGGCGATGTAGAAAATCTAAGACGCTTTTATAATGATCAAGACATTCACAGTATTTTTAAACTATCAAAGAACGAAGATTTACGCAAAGCAATACTAGAAAAGAACTTGCACAGTATATTTAGGATAGTTGATGTTGACGAAGATGTGCGTAAAGCAATACTAGAGAAAAACTTACACAGTTTATTTCGTATTATAGATGCAGATGAAGATGTTAGAAAAGTAGTTACTGAAGATAACGTACATAGTCTATTTAGATTGTTAGGTGACGAACACGAAGAACTACGTAAAGTAATAGCAGAAAATAACTTGCATAGTTTGTTCAGACTGTTAGGTGACGAACACGAAGATTTGCGTTCGGCAATGCTTGATAAAAACCTATACGGACTTTTTAGATTACTAGGATCCGATCATGAAGAATTGCGTAAAGCAATGGTAGAAAAGAATTTGCATAGTATATTTAGAATATTAGACGTAGACGACGACATGCGTAAATCTGTAACTGAAGAAAATTTACATAGTATATTCAGAGTATTAGATACTGATGATGATGTACGTAAAGCAGTTATTGAAGGCAATTACTATAGTACAAAAAGATTGTTAGAGAAACAAGGACTAACAGATGAATTTAAATTACTAAACAATGATCGTTTTGCATTGTGGAGACTACTTGAAAAATATACAAACAGTGCATTTACTAAACCATTAAAAAGTTTTTACAACAATGAAATACAATTTGATATAGACTGCTTTAGTAGAGGACAACTGCTTAGTAAGAAGTGGCTAGTAACCGAATTACACAAACACATTAGACACATTGGCACAGTGTATTTGTGTGCAGGTTGGTATGCAACTATTGTTCCTATGTTTGTAGAGAATGGTATCAAATTTACAAAAGTAAGAAGTTTCGATACTGATCCAGATGTTTGGAAAATTGCAGAAAAATTCAACAAAGAATTATTACTAGACAGTTGGAAGTTTAAAGCACAAACAAAAGATATAATGGATATTGATTATGTAGAAACAACATACGAAACAATTAAAGGTACAGGTGATATTGAAGTTTTAAAGGATACGCCCGACACTATTATTAATACAAGTTGTGAACATATTACTAATTTTACTGATTGGTATAACAAAGTTCCAGATGGAAAATTATTAATTTTACAAACCAACAATTATTTTGAAATTGAAGAACATGTTAATTGTGTAAGTAACATACAGGAGTTTGCTGAAATGACACCTATGTCTAATGTATTATATGAAGGTGAATTGCCGTTAGACAAATATACAAGGTATATGCGGATTGGATACAAATAATGGAACTTAGTTTAAGAGAAATGCAAAAAGAAAGTGCTAGAGCATTATCAACAATGCAAGCTACCAACGATAACATATACCAATTCAATAAAAAAGCACATCACAATAGTCAAAATTGGTATCAAGCAGTAATAGATTGGTACGTAGAACAGTATGGTGATTTACCAAGCAAAGTTGGACCTGCAAAAGATATTAAATTAGTTATGGATAGCGAAGAATGAAAAAAGTTAAAAAAAATCATACTTCGACTATTTTTTACAATAAAAATTCAGTTAGGAAAGATTTAACAAATTCACAGTTTAGTAAAAACGTATATGATCATGTAAAAAACTTATCAGACGGAAAGCCCTATTATACCCAATTATTAGATTGGCATTCTAATACTAGTTACTCTATGGAAAGACTAGATGTTCTCAACACAGCCCAAGACTGTATTAATGACCCATCTATGAATATTCCTTTAGATGTTTGTTTAGATCTAGTAAATATAGGAATATCTGTATATACCGACACACTAGAATATTCAAGAAAGCATTTACCTAAAGGTACGTATTTGACGTATGCAGATGCTCGCTTTAAGAATTTTGTTATAACAAATGAATATCAAATTAAATTAATAGACCTAGACAGTTTTACTTTAAGTCACGATTATGTTCATTGGCGCACACCTGGGTTTTTTACTGAAATATTTATGTTGTTAAATAAGAAAATACAGGATGCAAAAGATGTATAGATATGAAGATATAAGAGCTATACATTTAGAAGTTACACAAAATTGTCAGGCAAGTTGCCCAATGTGTGACAGAAATATGAATGGCGAAGGTATCAATCCGCATATTAACTTAGACGAACTTAAATTAGATGATTGTAAACAAATCTTTACACCAGACTTTATTAAACAGTTAAAGACAATGTACATGTGCGGAAACTTAGGAGATCCTATTGTTGCTAAAGACACATTAGAAATATTCAAATACTTTAGAGAGCATAATCCTAACATGTGGTTGAGTATGAATACAAACGCAGGAGCAAAGAATGAAATATGGTGGCGCAACTTGGCAACAACTCTTGGTAGGATGGGTGCTGTTATTTTTAGCGTTGATGGTTTACGGGATACTAACCATATATATCGTCAAGGTGTTGTTTGGAACAACGTAGAACGCAATATGCAAGCGTTTATTAATGCTGGTGGTAGAGCTCGTTGGGACTTTTTAATCTTTGAACATAACCAACATCAAGTGGAAGAAGCAGAAGCACTTGCTAAAAAATGGGGTTGTGAAAAGTTTATGAAAAAGAAAACAGGAAGATTTATAGATACAAAAACAAAACCTAAAGAAAGCCACCAAGCCAAAGATCGAAAAGGTAAAGATTCGGCAGAGCTTAAAAAGCCAGATAAAAAATATTTGAACAAAGCTCTCAGCAAACAAGAAGTAATTATAAACAAGTATGGTAATATGGATGCTTATTATGATGCAGCACCAATAGTATGTAAAGTTGCAAAGGAAAATAGTTTGTATATTTCAGCAGAAGGACTAGCATTACCTTGTTGTTGGACAGCTGGACGTATGTACAAATGGTGGCATAAAGATCCTAAGGTAGAGCAGATATGGGATTTTATTCCGGATAAAACGGCACTAGATGCACGTAACGGATTAGATAAAGTTTTTAAAACAGGTATATTCGATGATATACAAGAAAGTTGGAACAAACCTAGCTGTGGAGATGGCAAACTGAAAGTGTGTGCAATGAAATGCGGTGCCGAGTTTGATCCGTTTGCAGCACAGTTTAAATAACGATAAGTACGTATATAGTGAATATAGATAATATTAGAAAAATAGAATTAGAAATTACAAGTAATTGTAATGCGGCTTGTCCTGGTTGTGCAAGAACACAAAATATAGACTTGTTCAACGTTGAAAGTTTTTATTTAGACGATATAAAGAGATTGTTTCCTACTGAAAGGTATATTGCTAACAAGCAATTTAAATTTTGCGGCGTTTTAGGAGACCCTGCATTAAACAAAGATGGTGTGTTAATGACAGAATATCTTACAGAGTCAGGCGGATATTGTCAGTGGAGCACAAACGGCGCATACCAAACTGCTGATTGGTGGACTAAACTAGGACAAATTAGTAAAGATACACAACTAGTTGATGTAAACTTCTGTGTTGACGGACATAAAGAAACCAATCATATTTACAGGGTTGGCACTAAGTGGAATGTACTTGAAAGAAACATGCAAGCCTACAGTAATGCTGGTGGCAAAGCAACCTGGATCTTTATTGTGTTTGATCATAATGAACATGAATTAGATGCCGCAAGAGAACATGCAAAACGTTTAGGATTTGAATTTGCAACTCGTACAGGAATGCGTAATAGTTATCACGATTGGGTTGCACTAATTGGCAAGAAAAATCAACAAGAAAAGAAAGTTATTACAACTACTGGAAAAAAAGAACATAGTAAAAAAGCACAGGTACAAAAGTTAGATAAAATCATTAAAGAAAATAAAGTTGATGATAAAATTATTCAAACAGTAAAATGTAAATTAGTACACGAAGGTGAAATTTTCATAAGTGCTAAACAAGAATTATGGCCTTGTTGTTTCCTATGGGACAGTGCTTTTAAAAATAAAGAAAACATATTAGATAAATTAAGTGAATATCAAACCGGCTGGAACAGTTTGAAAGCAAACAGTATTGAGGAAGTACTAATACATCCTTGGTTTGATAAAGTATTAGGTCAAAGTTGGGATCCGGCACACAACAAGCACCTTACACGTTGTATCAGAACATGTGCATATAACAAAGCATATCAAAATGAAATTACAGTAGAATGAAAAAACTTAAAAGAAAATATGAAAGACATCATTGCTTAGAATCTATAAACAGTATGTATGTAGAATTAGGCAATGACGGCTACAATATTAAACCTTGTTGCTTGTACAAAAACGAGCATAACAAACAGTCAGTTGACACTATACAGGAGTTGTTAGATAATCCTGTTATTAATAATATAAGAGAAAAGTTTAAAGGAAACTGGCGTAAACAATCTGAATGTGAAACCTGTATACAAAAGGAAAAACTAGATTTGC
>Ga0209535_1001955_pt1 | contig 13647 bp, 12 predicted proteins | sample LinPmetageLP28_FD_184041 | JGI IMG/M metagenome (GOLD analysis project Ga0209535, IMG submission 184041) | Marine viral communities from the Pacific Ocean - LP-28 (SPAdes) (version 2) | ecosystem: Environmental > Aquatic > Marine > Oceanic | place: Pacific Ocean | collected 2009-08-22 | reverse complement strand
TCCTCGGACCCTGATGCACCGACATTGAATTTATCTGTTGTAGTCGGGCCACCATCAAAAAAGTCACCAATGGTCTGTGTACCGTCAGTCGTGACTACTGCATCAGCGACACCTGCAGCCACCATTTGTTGTGTACCCAATGCTACTTTTTGACCTGTGGTTAATTGAGTTTGCTTTTTATATTTGTTGTATTTTGCTGCTTTACCAAAACCGCCAACTTTCTTGCCTCGACTAAATTGTTTAGCCATTTTACCAAATTTAGAAATCTTACTAACAGCTGCTGCTGCACCCAATCCAGGGACACCGAACTGAACGATACCTTCTGTCAAACCACCAGCAAGACCTTCTGGATCTATTTTCCAATACCCATTATTCTCTTTCCAGTTCTCCACACCTTCATGAATTGTTTTTGCATATGATGTATCGGCTGCAAGGTCAACGACTTCTGCACCAAGTTGAAAGATTCCTGATCCAATGTTAATAACACCAGATACAGCACCTTCAGCAACTTCTGTTAGAAAGCCTTCATAAGTATCTGCTTCATTTTTTGGTTCTTCAGCATTTAATACTTCTGGATCTACTTCTTCGGATTGTTCGCTGGATGTTTGAAATTGAGCTTCAAAATCTTGTCTTACTTGATCCTCTGTAGCATCATCATCTGCTTCTATTTCATAAGTAGAACCATCTGTGTGTGTAATTCTATATTTAGCCACATTTTGTCCTATATCTTGTTTATAGATTTAATAACGCTTTTTTTATCAGATGGTGGCGGAACTTCTTCTTTCTTTGGTATGACACCCTTTAATCCTGCTATCCACTGATTCTTGACAGCATCTCTAGCTTTGTTACCTGTATTTTCTTCTGTTGTAGCATCTGGTTTGGCTCTAGTAAAAGCACCTTCATAGGCAGAGTACCACGACAAGACTGCATCTTCTGCATCTGCTGAAGTTTCAAAATCAACACCTAAGAAAGAAGTTCTTTCACTTGCTTGATTTACCATTCTTGTAAGCTTATCAGTAGATCCTTTATATTTACCAGATAATAGTGTGCGAGCTAGTTTCTCTCCTAGTGGAGTTAATGTAACTCCTACCTCGCCTTTAGCCACCGCTTCTTTATCGAAAGTAGCATAATTAGCTCCTAATCCAAGAACCTCTAAAGCAATCTTTGGAGTTTTCATTGTAGATATTTGAAAATTAAGGTTTGTTTTAAATTGTTCCACCGATTGATCTAGTTTCTTTTCGTTCAATTCCATAGTGGCTTCTTTAAATTTAAGGTCAGCCCTAGTAGAAGCAACACTTAAATCAAACATGTTTGCAGCCATTTGATTTTTGATATTAGCTTGGTTCTGTTGAAAAGCCATATTGCTTTCAAACTGCGATTGATTTTGTTCTGCATTCATCAAAGCACTTTGATACTGTAGTTCCATAGTTTTATATGCTAGTGCTTCTGATTTTTTTTGACTAAGTAGCTTCATTCTTATATTAGCTAATTCTTTTGTATCTTCTCTTTCTTCCTTATTGATTACTGAAATATCTTCTGCATAAGATTTAACTCCAAAACCTAACCCTTTTGCAATATTAGTCATTGCATTAGAGCTTTCTCCTGCAGCAGTAGCTAAACCTCCTTTTATAAGACTCATCCAAAAAGCTGTATGTTTATCTTCATCATAATTTTTCTCATCAATACCAGCTAATTTTCTTGCTTCTTTATCTATATCCTCAATATTTACTTCTTCACCTTTTTTCTTTAAAAGTGTCTCCATCTGTTTAATTCTTTTTGCAAAATCATTATTTATTTTAGGAGCTTTTTCTGAATTATTTATTTGTTCTAATAAAGCATCTTGTTTACCAACTAATCCTTTTAATTCAGAATGGACATTACCTAATGTTTCATCTTTTTTCTTTGTTTCTTTGGGTGCTTCGGGTGCTTCGGGTGCATCTTTCTTTTCTATGTTGTTACCTTCAGCATTAACTTCGTTAATTTTCTCAGCCATAGTGCTACCTTGAGAAACATCTGAAGGTACAAAGCTATCATCAGAAGAGACATTTGTTTTTTCTTGTTCTTTGACTAGTTTTTGTAAAAGAGTTTTATCTCCCTCTACGATTTTTTCTTCTTGTTTTTTTTGATCTTCTTTAACTTGCTCTATTGATGGCCCAGGCTCGTATATGGAGTCTCTTCTATTAAGAGCATTTTTAAAAGCATTGGCATATTGATTTACTGACGCAGAAGGATATTTTCCTATATAGTTTCCGTCCTTGTCATAATCAACACCAAAAAATTTACCGTCTTTAGCTTTCACAACTTGTCCACCGTCCTTGAACCCTTGAACGGCACCCATCAACTGTGGAGATGACGCAAGAATACCCATAGGCTGATTAGCTCTAGCATGTTGTGCCATAATCTGCTGTGCAAACATTCTTCTTTGTAGTGGATCGTTGTTCATTATTTACCTCTTAAAAACCAAATATGCCTTTTGAGCCTTGACCTTGATTCATCATTCCATACGCACCAATCCCTGCTTGTGCAAGACCTAACATTTGTGATGTTGTGCTTGGGCTAGGAGTTGAGCTTTTAGAGAAAGTTTGTTGTAATGCTGGAACACCTCTGAATATATCAGACATAAATCCAACTTGTTGATAAGGCAATGCTTGTGCTGCAAGTGAATTTGCTCTTGCAAAGTCTAGAGCTTTTTGAGATTGACCTTGTTGCAGACCACCAATACCTAATAATGAGTTTACATCTTGCACACCCATTTGTTGTCCAAGCTGACCTAAACCGGCTGTCTGTGTTCCAAGCTGACCTATAGATTGACCAAGTGCACCTGCTGTTTGACCCAACTGACCTGTTAATTGTGCCTGTCTTAACTGCTGTTGTGCTGCTTGTTGTGCGGCACTTTGTGCTTGAGCAAAACCTTGAGATCTTAACTGTGACCCCGTTCTAGCTTGCTGATCCATAACATTTCCTGCAATCTCACCTTGTGCAACACCTTGTCTAGAACCACCAAAAGCACCTGCACTTATAGCATTACCGCTTAATTGATTTTGCTGTTTTTGTCCTTGCTCTGCAATGTCTTGATATTGTTGTTGGATAACATCTTCCATATATGGATCCATGAACTGTTGATAGGAAGTTGGATCATAACTTGCTTGACCTGTTTGACCTATCGCTGAACCGATTGTTCCAAGTCCTGCACCCACGGCACCTATTCCTTGACCCAGTGCTTCGGCACCTCTTTGCAAATAAGGAGCATATGAACCTATTCCACCCATTGCAGTTGATATTGCCTGTTGTTGAGCAGGAGATAAAGCCGCTAACTGTTGAGGAGAAAAAGGCATTTGCGAGCCTTCGCCCGTCAATCCTTTTGCACTTGCAAATATATCAGCTAGAAAATTTTCTTGAAAAGGTGCTAACCTAACGGTTTGTTCTTGTCTTACTTCTTCAGCCATTATGCTGCTCCTTCTAATTGTGACATCATGTCATACATTCTTGCTGCACCGACATTTCTATCTCCGCCACCTGCACCACGAACAGCTTTTGCAGTTACTACGAACTCTCCGTCTGATAGTCTAGCAGGTACTGAATCACTGGTTCCTGTACCGGGACCCTCTACTTCACCGCCAATTGCTGCAAACATTGTATTTTGTGTATTTCTGTTGCGGTTATCTTCAAAATACTGTTTACGCTCACCTTCATCATCTAAATTATACAGTTTATCACCAATTCGTCCAGTGCCTAATCTGGTTCTGCCTACTGGATAAGCTCTCATTAAATTATTCTGATTCTTGTCTTCTTTTTCTTCACCTAAACCACCACCTAATAAGGACAAGCCAGCACCACCTAATGCTATTTTACCAATAGTAGACTCTGGAACCATGCTTTTTAAGAATGAGCCAATTCCACCTGTGCTTGCTGGTTTTATAGAACTAATTACGTTAGTGTCTGCAAATTCTCCTGGGCCAAGCATCTGTGGTGATGCAAAAGGAGAACCAGCCGTACTAAAATTAAATCCTTTTCCAAAACCAGATCCGCCCATTGCGTATGTTGAAGCACCTGCAAGTGCAGCATTTCTCAAAGCTTCTTCTGTACTTCGACCACTAGCTAAAGACCCAATACCAGACCCAATGGATGCACCCATAGGCCCACCAAAATACATACCTATACCAGCACCGATAATTGGTGCTGCTTTCTTTAGTGATTTAGTAATGTCTCTAAAAATACCCATAATCTATAATACCAATTATTTGTTATTTATTCAATCGTCTATGTCTTAACTTTAACTGTTCCATTGTCATTAAACAAAGCACCCACCTCTAAGTCAGTATCACTTGTAGGTAAATCAGTCAAAGTAATCTTAGTCCCTCTAAGCTCTCCAGGGTTTTGTAATTGTACCACAAGTTGACTTAAACTTCTTACCAAATCGTTAAAATAAGCAACATCATATTCTTCTGGTGCTAATGAAAACGTAGGTGGAACTAATTGTCTACTCATCTATCTCCATCCACTCTTACATCAACTCTTGGTGTTCCAAGTCTCCAGTTCACACCTTGTGTTGTGCTTTCTACTCTTAGTCCAAATGATCTTCCACGCAATCTTAAATGATTAAGCTCCGTGGTTGGTGTAACATTGTTCGTTGATGTCTTAATAAATCCACCTGCCGGACTTCGTTGTGCTTTTAAAGAAAAAACGGTTTGATTATTATCAGTGCTTATTCCAGTATCACTATTATCAAAACTAACATCTGGTATCATTCTTCGTAATAAAACAAATTGATTACCTTCTTGTACATCTATAGGACTTGATTCAATAAATGATGTAAAAGCAGTGCCATCGTTATCATTACCTTTTTCATGATTGTAAACAAGATTACTGTCGGTAGACAAAGGATATTGATAAACACCTCTGTCAACCCAAGATGTTCTTGCTAGTGAGCCAACATACCAAATTTTCTGATCATAGTTGTATATAACATATTTATCGTTTTCGTCTGTACCACCATTCGCACCAGAGTTAGTATCAGACGGATAAAACCAAAACACTTCTCCAAAAGCAGAGTTAACACCAGCAAAAACTTTATCTGATTGTGTCTCGTTAAAGTTTTGAAATACATGATCTCTTACAGAACAAGGTATAACTTGAACACGACCATCATAAATATAAAACCGATCATAGCCCATCCAATAAACAGAATCACCTACAGCTACTGCCGAATTAAAACCTTTGACTGTGATAGAACTTGCAAGTTGATTTATTCCAAAAGTAAAAGGTGGACCGATAAACTGCATACTATGTACAGATGTATCTGTAAGTATAATTGTTTCTCTTCTTGTTTTAACAGCAGTTATAATTTCAGAACCAGAACCTATTCTTAAATCACCTGCTGTATTGGTTGCAGTAGGTGTCCAGAAAAAAGGGTTTTCTTGATGACTAAATCTTACAAGCATTCGATCTTGTACATCAGAATTTAAGGGATTTGCACCAAAACAAATAACATGACGATCTCTTTCGGAAACAATAACTTTTCTTGATTTTCTAGGAGCATTATCTGATAGCTCAAGTAAATTCTTTGCTCTTGTGTTTAAGCCTAAACTTTTATCCCAATAATAAATAAAAGAATCTCTTTGATTAAAGATTAAATCTTCGCCAAAATTATCTTGTGACCATAAACGTAAAGTACCACCTCCCGCAGTTTCTGATGCAGGGTCACCCCAACCTGAACCTCCAACAACAGAACCCCATACTCCAGCACCCCATCCATCACCAGGAACAACAGTATTAATACCTATATTTATTTGATACTCTGCATCAGCCGAACCTGCACTAGACAGAGCAGCATCTGCATTTCCACTAAGAGTAATGATGTAACTATTAGAATTTGTTATTGATGTAATTGAAAACTCATTATTAAGTTTTGTGTTTAAAGCACTATTACCAGTATTAGCATTACTAAAAGTAACAAAACTATTTGCTATAGCTCCATGACCCGAATCATTTACAGTAGCACTAGCACTATCGGTTGCCGTTATGAATGTAATTGCCATTATCCCTCATCCACAAAATCTGAAACTGATGTACTAAGTGGCACAACAGTTGTTGCAACAATAACTGTTCCTACTGCTCCGACACCAGGAATAGTTGCTACTTGTTGATCCGATGTTCCAAGCTCACCTGTTGACGTTACACCAGTAACAGTAAATGGAGTAAAAGTTGCGTTAGAAACTGGCGATACTGTTTCACTTCCAAGTGCCGTGGTTCCCACTACACCACTTAGAGTAAAAGCAACTGTTCCACCATCTAAATCAAAAACGACATTTCCATCTACAACTTTTCTTCTTACCGGTGTTATGTCATTATAGCCTTGAGATTCTTCAATATAAAATTTTAATTCTGTTCCTACACCTAAATATTTATTACCTTGTAAGTTTGCCCAAGGATGCAGAGAACGAGAATCACCAAGAAAGCTATTTGTTGAATACTTTTCCCACCCACCTATTTTCTCTGGGTAACCAAAACGAAATCGAACAAGATCACAATCATTCCAACCTCCTTGGTTTGAATAAGATGTTGTTTCCTTATTAATTCCAGGTTTAAATTTTAGCTTTGCTAATGGCATCTAACACCTTTACGCAGAATACTTAGGCATATCTTGATTAGGAAATGTATTTCCTGCACTTGGCTTACCATATGAGGTAAATGTCTGTGCAGTACCATCACTAGATAAACCTGTTAATGATACGACTGCTGCATCTCCACAATTACTGTGGCTTTCTGATAACTTAAATGTGTTGGTTGCAGTTGAGATTACATAGTAAGTTGTGCTATTTACTAAGCCACCAATTACTGCTGCATTTTCTTTATCAGAGTTTATACCTACACTATAATAAACTTGCTCATCATTTACAAAGCCATGACCATTACTTGTAATTGTGTTATCAGACGTACTGACTACACTAGATGATGTTGCATCTATTGTTTTAGCTGTTTGCGATGCACCTGCTACTGTTTCATAACAAGCCTGTAATCCTGCGATGTCAGAAGCATTATTTATAGCAGTTTTCAATACTGTATAGTTTGCTCTGACTGCTGTTCTAAATGCAGTTATCCCACTTGGTATTGCGGTGTTTGTTTCTGACTTACGAGTTACATACCAATCTGTGTTTTGCAATAAACTTGCAGATGTTTGTTTAGCTTGGTCTATTTTAGCAGTTTTTAAATCTGCGAGTGGCTTTGGCAATAAAGCATCACCATCAGAGTTCCAACCCCAATAATAAAAATTATCGTAAGGTGCTAAAGGTGTTGGGTCATCTTCCCATACAAGACCCATAGCTTCTTTTCTATCAGCATCCCAGTTTACCCAACCTCTAGGGTGTTTCGTGTTATCATCAGCAACCCATGCCTTACCTATTTTTATAACTCTACCATTATGTTTCCAAGTCATTATCTTCTCCTATCTTGCATTAGCATATTTAAAAGGTGCTTCGGCAAATGCCATATATATAAATTTTACCCCACTAGAATTAACATAAGGCTCTGAACCTCTTATCTTAAATCCATTACTCAAAAAATCACGATTATATGCCGCATCAGAGGCTTCTGCGTATGTACCACTCGGAAACAAAAAACCATCCATTACATTGGTAGAATTTCTTGCGACATCCATAATGTGCCAATCAGCAGACCCTGCTGTACTTTTGGACATAACAAAACTTGGTCTAAATCCAGTATAGACAAACGCACCCTCATCAACCCCATTACCAGTAAAAGAACCAATCTTTGAGTAACCCTCTATCTCTGCGAAACAATAAAAAACATATGTATCATTAAGTTTATTTACATAATCAGAACTACTTACAGAAAATACAGAAGTAGTAGGGTCAGTAATCCAAAAATTAGAGTCTGTTTTTACTTGGTCTAAATTTAAATACAACTCACTACCAGTTCCTATATCGTGATGATAGACTGCCCAACCATTAGCAGGGGTTCTACGTCTTGCAATTATCATTTTTGGTATTGCACCTAATCCGTGAGCAATAGTTGCTCCTGAATCACCAGTACCAGTAGTAGTAACAATACTAAATCCTGCAGTTTGATTTGCTTGATGAGTTCCTGCAGGATTGTCTCCACTTTCACTAAAAGATGTCTTGTTGTTACCATTTGCTTTCCAGTTCCAAGCTACATATGTTCTTCCACTATAATTAACATAGCCACCATTTGTAACAGCAGTTCCATCATTTACATCAAATGAATTAGTTCCTACACCTGATATATATCCATATTCTGCTGAATTTGCTCCAACAACTGTTCCCTCTGCTGTAGTGTCAGACCAATCTAAACCATATGCTCCTGCAAAACCTCTACTTGAATCAAAATTTAAAGTTCCTTGAGTTGTACCACTTCTTATTTTATGTGCTATCCAATCAGGTTGAAAATCTATTTCACCAGTAATTCCAGTTGCACCTGAAGTGATTGTTCTTGTTTGGTTGCCATCTCCAGTATAAGTTAGTACACCAAAATGATTTACAGCTTGTGTAGCAGAATTAGGACCTATGGTTGGTTCTTCAAGGTTAGCTGTGCATAATGCTAGATAGCCTGTTGGTGGAGTATAATAAAAATCACCTATACCCCCACTATCTGATGCTTCTGCTGATCCACTAGTTTTTTCTCCTGCAAAACTTGAATCTTGTCCATAATTCCAATAAGAATTATCTGCACTTGCTTGACCAGTTGCTGCATAAGTTTTCCACCCAGCACCATTTGGGGAGTCTAAAGAGATTGTGTTTCCAGTTTGGCTACCCCCTACATAAAATTTAATTGTATTATTATCTGCATCTAAAGCAACAGCCCATACTTCCCCTGCTGTCATGCCAGAAGGACTAGAATCCTCTGCACCATTACCACTTGTATTTGTATAATAAACTATACCATCATTTCTAAATATTGCTCTAGGAGCAGTTGCAGGTTCAATAAAACTTGCACCATTTACTACACCAATATGGTGGTTATAAGTGCTATTTGTATCTTTAATATAAATCTCCCAATACCATTTGCCACTTTCCATAAGTATAGTACCACAAGTACCTTGATTTGCTGCACTAGCATTGTATAGATGTAAGTTTCCTTCCTTTAATTCAAATTGATTAGTATAACTACCACTTGCTCCATGATTTGGATTAAGGGTACAAAAGTTATTTTCAGGACTATCAGGCATGGCACAATCCTCTGCACCTGTAGAATCGCCCACTATCCAATGATGATTAGAGCCTGAAGAATCTGCTGCAACATTATCTGTGTCGGCAGCACCCTCACTAGCTGTAGCATCATGTGCAGAACTTGTGTATTTTAATCTAAAACCATTTGTACCATATGAGCCACTATATTCTTTTGGAATCCAGACACCCTTTTTTACTTCGCCAAATTCATCAAGATAACCACTAGTTTCACCAATAGCAGTTCCATCTACCATAATTGTTTCTGCTAAATAACCATCTAAATATTGCTCATCATTATTGTTTCTACCTATCCAATGTTTTGAGGTACTATTAATAACTCCTATAAAATTTTGTAGCAAAGCATTTCCTGCTGTTTCAACTGCTGCTCTTACTCCATTTACATATAATTTAAATCTATCAGTCGCAGTTCCATCAGTTGTATCTACAACTAAAACTATATTGTACCAAGCAGACGTATCTCTAAATTGTGGTGCAAAAAGAGGAGAAGAATTAGTAGCATTGCCAGAGGTAGTTGAATACCAATATGCTTGTATTTTGTTAGCATCAGTAAAGTAAAGAAAGAACCATGGCGCTCCACCAGCACCACTACCTATTGCTAATATTTGTTGTGTTGTTGATAATTTTGTTCTTTTAATCCATGTACTAAAGGTGTACTTCTTTTTATCTGTATCTGAACTATTACCAGCAGGAGTTCTATGTAAATGATGTGAACTACCAGAGTTAAACCTCAATGACGTAGTAGCAACACCATTATAGAAACCTGTGTCTTGATCAACTGCACCTATTGTTGGAAGTAAAGACATATTATGTTAATGCTCCTGTTGCAGACACTAATATTGTGTCATTACCACTTGTAGCAGTACAGTAATAAGAAACCATGTACTTACCTGCTGTAGTTAATGCACTTAATACATCTGCATTAATAGCTAATGAAGCATGAGCAGAAAGTGTATGTCCACCAGAGTTATCTAAATAAATAACACCAGATTGACCAATAGCAGGATTAGTTAATGTAATAGTGTCATTACCATCTGGAGTAAATGTCCAAAAATTACTTACTGTTAAATCAAAGTTACCATCATTATCTGCTGTTTGTGTACCTGTTGCTCTACCTGTAACAAAAACATCATCACTAACTGTAACTAATAAATTTTCATCTATTGATAATGCAGGAGTTGTGCCTACAGCAGAGCCTTTACCTATTACAAGGTCATCTGCACTATCGTCAAGTCCAACATAAAAGTCTTGAGCATTACCATCAAATACTAATTTTGTATCTTCTGCACCAGCATCACCTATCGTAAGAGAAGGAGCAGAACCACCTAGAATAAGTCCAGCATTATGCACATGAGTTAAGGTTACTTCATTATTAACTCCAAACCCTAAAATTGCACCATCACTATTTAATTGAAGATCATGGCTTACAAGAACTGCTGTTGAAGCATTTAAATCAATGGTTGCCTCACCATCTATTGTTAAAACACCATCAGAACTTTGATGTACAAAACTAGCGGCATCACCAAATGTTAATTTATTAGTGCCATTAAGAGTTAAACCTGTGCCGTCTGTATGTGTTAAAGTAGTGTCTCCATCTGCACCAAAAGTTACAACTGCACTATCTGAACTTAAAGTCAAATCGTCACCAACTGTAAGATCACCTTGTACTTTTAGATCAACTGCACTCAATGATGCAAATACATCTGTAACTATTGCACCACTGCCACCACCATCTAATGAAACTACTTTTGTATCTCCATTTGGTATAGTAACTGCTGCACCACCACCTGATCCTTGTTTTATAAGTATGTTTTGCGATCCACTTGTTCCATTTTTAATTATATGAACTCGTTTCAAGGTGTCTGGACCAATGGTAATAGTACAAGCTGAATCTAATGTTCCAGTGTATATTATATATATTGCTCTACCTGCATCAGAAGTTGCATCCGCTACTGTTGTTGCATGAGTATCAGCATTTGTTGTGATAGCCTCTGTACCAAATCCTAATGCTTCACCCACTAATTCTAAATTAGTGTTTGTTTTTGTACCCCACTGCCCCGACTGTTCGCCAGTGTTCATCTCTTCGAGTCTTAAATTATTTACAAATGTACTTGCCATTATGCCACCTCTCGCCAGTTAGCCGTTTGATCTGGAACTATTAGACTATATACTAATTCTTCTCCAGTGCCACCAGTAGCACTGATCCCTGTTAAGAATACCACACATTGTGGTACTATGACAACACTATCATCTAATGTTGTTTGTGCTGCTGCTAATGTAACACCTACTATTACTTCCGTTGTAACTGTCTCTGAACCTAAAGCACTTGTCATTGCAATACTTACTGGACTATTAGCAGAAACGGGTGCTCCAGTTGTTGCCAAAATATTAGGTATTGCAGGAGTGTTAGCCGTTGCACCCATTAAAGAGTGACTACTACATTGATAGAATAATGTTGGCGCACCGTCAGCTACTGTTATTTGAGTATAAGCACCCGCTTGACCTGGAGTTCCATTAGTAGTTACTCCCGTAGTATAAGCCGTACCTTTAGCTGCATCTAAATAAAATCTAAGTGGATGTCCATCATTACTGCTATCGCTTTGATCAAACTTATATGTGTTGCCTTCATATAAGGTTAAAGTAACAGCACTAGTAGCAGTCGATCCATCAATGGCATACTTGTTAGTAGATCCCTGATTGTAATATGGATGGTTTGAAGGATTGCCAGAAACAACAGTAACAGCATAGGTAACTGTACCAGCACCAGTTTGACTTATGGAGGTTGTTGCAGAAACACCTGTTACATTTACAAAAATGCCTGGTACACCTAACACAGAACCTAAAGCAGTTGTTCCTAATATTTGGACAGGACTAGTGCTATCAACTTCAACATTAAGATGTTGATTCCAAGGACCTTGACCCCATGTGCCTCTACCCCAACCTTGTAAGGTAGAATTTGACATTTAGGCGATCCTTATGATCGCATTACTTGCATCAGCAGTTGGAAACTGAATTGTAAAAGTACCAGATGTTGATGTTTTATTAGACGTAAAATCTAATACACATACTGCTTTGTTAGAAGCAGAACTATTATAAATTAAAGCACCCATTGCCGTAATTGATGCAGTTGTGAAACTTAAATCAGCAAAGTCTGTTATAGCAGTTGTACCTGATGCGGATGGGTCTACTCTTGTTAAAGAAGCTCCACCAGTTGAGTATGAACCACTTGTAGTTACTTCTCCAGTTGTAACTAATACAGTTGTTGCCGCTCCTAATGTTGCAGTTGTACTTCCTTTTGCTCCTGTGCCTTCTGCAAAAAGTGCTAATTTAAAATCATTACCACCTGAGTTTTTAAAATTATGCACACCTTCCATTAATTCTTTTTTAAATGTGGTACACATTGCTTGGGCTATTGCCATATTATAATCTCCTTATATATTCAGCCATTTCTTTATGACCATTTGATTCTAAAACTTGAATTATAGTACCACGCTCTTCTTTTTTTGCCAAGAGCAGGTAATGATAGAGGACATTTTTAAGATGTTCTCTAAATTGATTGGCTTGTTGCCTTATGTGTGCTGGAGCTTCGTTAGATATACTAACAATCTTATCCACCGCTAAATCAGCAATTTGCTCATTTGTTAAACCTCCTTTATCAGATGTCATAACATTAACACTTCCTACAGTGCTTATACCTAATTCAAACATTTTTATTCCTCATAAGTTACTCCTAGTATATCTTTTCTACCAATAATGTTAGGTGTTGCATCTAGCGGTTCTGGTGGTTCTAATTTTGATTTTTTTGTTATTAACATATTACCTTGTGTAGTTGTAGAAACAAGTGGATCGTCAAGTCTATGATAGCCATATAGTTTTTCGTCTTCTGGTACATTCATATCAAGTAAAGATGAACTATTTGCTATATGTATTTTGATTTTTTTTGAAATTGCTATTGCTAACCAAAACTCACAACAAGCTCTTCCAGCTTCTGCAAAATTAACTGCTTTGTGTGTAAAGTCTATTCCGTATAAATGTAAATTTGAAACTTCTTGTGCTATAGCGTATGCAAAGGCATAAGAAACTGTATTGTTTAAATAAGCATAACCAGTTTTTTGAATAACTTCTTGCAAAGGAAACTCAACGACATCTGGACATCTTTTGTCTAAACAACAACTAAAAATAGGAATATTTATTTTTTGTTTTAATCTATCAGCCATAATATCTGTTTGTTTACCAGCATTAGGCGTGTCAAGAAATCTTGAAGGCGGGTCCATCATAAAACATTTATCATGGTATATTACACCAGACATTGAGTTTATTGCCCAGACTTCATCAAAATGTTCACTTCTAATTTTTGCTAAAATATATTCTGAAAAGCTATTACCTAGCCCAACAATTGCTACACTTTTATCTTTCACTTTGG
>Ga0209535_1001954_pt1 | contig 13657 bp, 25 predicted proteins | sample LinPmetageLP28_FD_184041 | JGI IMG/M metagenome (GOLD analysis project Ga0209535, IMG submission 184041) | Marine viral communities from the Pacific Ocean - LP-28 (SPAdes) (version 2) | ecosystem: Environmental > Aquatic > Marine > Oceanic | place: Pacific Ocean | collected 2009-08-22 | reverse complement strand
CAACTTACAGGAAAAGTACCATTACCTTGTTCACATCTATCACAATAATCATTTTTATATCCATTATAGTTAGGTTGTCCTGTCGTTCCTCCCATAGGTAGATTAACCCAATTAGGGTCATCACAAATATCTGAAATATTTTTTCTTTCGTTACCTATTTCTTGTATATTACTTCTTGAGCCTTTAACATTAAACCATAAATCTCTTTGCATATTTAGTAATTTTTTTTATTTAACATATTTTTGATATGCCATAAGACCAACTACACCTGCAACTACACCTATCCAATAGTTTTTTTGTGAGAATATACTTCCATATCCTTCACTTGAACCATCCATACCTACAAATACTTGGTTACGAGTTCCATCATTAGACCATTGTGGCTGAACATTTAAAGGAGTTTGTCCACTTCCCTCAAATCCACTATATCTTCTTCTTGTTCCCATATTTGCTATCTGTTGCGATGTTCTATTTTTAGGGTTATTTGGTAAACATTGTTGACCTCCTGTTACGCAATCCGTACAAGTACAATCGCCCGCCTCTGGTCCTCTATCCGTACAACTACCACATCCTACTCCTACTATTTCTGCCATAATTTTTTATTTTTATTTATTAATTTGCTTTCTTTTTACCTTTCATTATACTATATCCTACTATAAAAGCAGTTAATCCTACTGCTAAATATCCAAATACCATTTGACCAATATTTCTTGAGCCTTGTTTAGTCCCATCAAATGAACGAAATGATAATTCTTGTCCTCTTGGACCTCTATTAGTTCCTCGTGTCCCACCTCCTGTAACTAAAACTCCTCCATCACAACATCCCTCGCATCCTGTTGTCCTACTTGATGAACAATCTGCCGGGGGGCTTACTCCTCGTGTTACTGTTGTTCCATTATTACATTTACAAACTTGTGCCATAATTTTTTTTTATTTAATTATTAATTAAACCAAAGTCTATCTTCATAACCACCAAATCCTTGCTGATTAAAATTACTATATCCACTAAAATTACTTGAGCATCCTACATTTGCATTAGGATTATAATTTGTTGCATTAGGGTCAGTACAACCTGACACAGGACTTATACAAGAGCCATCATCTGTATTAGCATTTGGGTCATAATTTAAACTTCCTACTTGAGTACAACCAAATTGTGGCAAAGGTGGTGGTGGTGCATATTGACACGAACCATCATCACAAGTTGCATTAGCATCATAATTTGTTGCTCCTGAATCCATACAACCCCCATAACTACAAGGGCAATTTCCTATCGTTGATGCACAAGTTGGATAAGAACTTATTCCACTTTGATTATAATACCCACCTGTTCCTCCTGCATATGAAAAACCTGAATCTAACCAAGTTGCTTCTGTATCATTATTTTCTAAAAAATTCATTTCTTTTTTTTTATTTATTACTTTTTTTAAGTAAGAGAGAGAGTGGGGACACACCCTCCCCATCCCTCTTACGAGTTATCTCTCTCTTTTTTTGCACACAATTATTCATTAAGGTAATTCATCTATAAATTCTTGTGGTGACATAAAATCTCCTTCAGGCTCTCCATTAAATGAATTACTTGCTTCTTCACCATAACTTTTTTCTAACATACTCTGTGATGGATAATCATTTTTAAATGCATACTGACTTTTATAAAAATCCCCTAAAGGACTACTATATTTTTCTCCAAATCCGGGCACATTAAAATTAGAATATGCTTCATTATATCCTGCCGATGTAAGTGCAGAATCGCTAACATCTGCTCCACTTACTATACTATTAAATTGACTTAAACCAATTTGTAAATCGTTACAATCACATTTTTCCCACAAGAAACCTGTGCTTTCACATAAACCATAAAATCTTCCAAGTTGTTTTGCAGTAGCTTGTCCTAATTGTCCATCTACGGTAAGATTACTATGCTGACCCGGATAAGATGGCTGACAAGCCCAATTTGAATTATCTCCACCTGTACTACCTAATAATCCACTTGGATTATGTTTTTGATTGATAGCAAGTTGGATTTGAGCAACTTTTTTACAACTATCTCCTACTCTTAAAGGAAAAGAACAAGAACCTATCTGTGTTGTTTCCCCATCATTAGGAATATATACAGTATCTAAATCATTAAGTCTTAATTTTTCTTCTTCAGTTAAATCAGTTTTACTTCTTAATCTTTCTAACTCTCTTTTTTCACTTGCTGAAAGACCTGAACCACGAGAACCTTTAGCAATAGCACGAATTCCAAAAAATAATCCTGTTGCTAATACTATTCCCCCTATACTATATAAACCTATTTTTATTCCTTTTTTCATATTATGCTTGTCTGTATTGTGGTTTTTCTGATAACAATTTACCAATCATATTTATTTCACTTTTATTTAAATTTCCAATCTTTGTTCTTAAATCTCCATAGCCCTTTGACCCAAACTTTGCTGAAACTTGACTTAATGCAACTCCATCAGGAATACTTCTAAATACTGATTTTATTTCTTCTTCATCATCATTAAAAAATCCAAATGCTGAATTTAGCCTATTAGTATATTGCAAAACTGTTCCTTCTGTTAGTAATACATATCCACCATTAGTATAACCATTATAATAATTAGGATTAAACCAATTATCATAATTATTTATATTTAATGTTGCTCCACCAATAGCAGTCAATATTTTATTATACAATCTTTTTTTAGAAATAGAACTAATAATTATATATATAGCACCTAAAGAAACAATAGATGCACCTACATATATTTTATTTTTTCTATTCATTATTTTTTACCTATTTCTGATGCTCCTCTTGTTCCTATTGCAGATGCTACTCTTACAGAACCTTCAGGTGATTTAATAATATTATATACCATTAAACCAACACCACCTACAATTAGTAACAAAACAAGTTTGGTTGTATTAGATGCAAAATTAATTCCACCACCCAAAAAATCATAAACTCCACCACCAAAATCAGTTAATCTGTCTAAAGCATTTCTGTCTAAATCTACACCTTGACTTCTCATATATTCTCTCACTTCAACATTATCACCGGGCATCTCCTTATCAAAATTCATCATCCATAATTGATTAGCATTTACCTTTCCTACACATTTTTTTAAGGCTTTATGCCATTCTATCCAAGCAGAATAACTACTTGAAGAAGATGGTAAAATAAGACAAGTTTGAGTAGACATATATTAATCTATTATATTAACTACTAAAATTATTATTAAACCTGCTATAATGTAATCATTAGTATTATCAACAGGCTCTAATGTCATATTATTAGGCATAATATCCATATTAGGAGTAGTCATTACAGGCTCACTAATATTTTCTATTACATCTTCTTTAACAATAGTGTCTTTAGGCTCAAAAGCATCCTCTCTTTCATCACGAGTAACACTTTCTAATTCATCTCTTTTAGACATTTCTTCTCTTAATAACATTAATTTTTCATTAAGAATAGCCATATCTTGCTGAGTGCTTGGCTGAACAGAGGATATTTGTGTCATCGTATCTTCTAAATCTTGATAACTCATATCTTGTATATTAGTTCCACCCATTCTTTGAACAGATTTAGCTTTTGGCATATTATAATAAGTTATATTATCATCTCCCCAAGCTGAATCGCTTTTTTTAAAATTTTCTTTTTGATTGTTTATAAAAGGCATATTATTAAATTTATGAATTATAAAAGTTCTCCTATTGATGAAATTTGACAGGTTTTTCTTGCCATATTATATGCAGTTTTGAAACCCGGTCCGATTATACCATCTGCTCCACCCGAATTATCTATTATGTTTCTTATATCAGGACTAAGATTAGATAAATTTGTTTGCATTGTAGTTATTTGACTACTTGAGTAATCAGATGAATTAATACCATCAAATGTATAAGGGTCGGCAGGTGCATTACAAACTACTCCATTTTCTTGATTTTTATTATTTGCAAAAACTTCTGTAAATAAATTACCAATTGTAGTACCTAAACTATCAACAGTTGCCGTAGATGGGTCAAAAGGTTGTGCCAAAGTAGTTGTTGTAGTAGTAGTTCTACGAGTTAAAAGATAAATTCCTGTTCCTAAAGCCCCTAACACTCCAACACCAATAAGAATCTTATTAGTATCTGTCATATTTATTTTTTAATGTATTTGTTATAAGCCCAATATCCAACTACAAGTGCTCCTGCTATAAAAATTACCCTACCTGTTGGGAAATTCTTTACACCTGCTGAACCTGATAACTCAGTTCCACCTACATTTACAGAACCACTTACTCCTGCTCCTTTTGGAAATTCAATATTTTCATCAGCATTATCTAATACTACTTGTTCAGGAGTTCTTGTAGGCTCAGTAAAACCTGTATCTCCATTTGCATTTAAAAATTCTTCGTTTTCAACGAATTTTTCTCCATATTTGATTTTTTGCTCACCAACCCAATCACTAAATGGTGTAGTTGAGCCTGAAAGTTTGTAAACTTGATTTGCAGTCATTTTATTTTATTTAATTGTTATTTGTTATTTTCTTTTTAATACTACTATTGCTATAATTCCTAATAAACCATACATAATTAGGTTACTTCTTTTTGCTTTTTCTCTTTGAGTTTGTAATTGCATATTTAAATCAGCATTTACATTCTCTAATAATGCCATTTTTCCATCATTAAAATCTTTTCCTGAAATTGATTTATTAATATTTCTTATATCCCCAAATGTTGCTTGTGGACCTTCATTACCTTTAGAAGGACTTATAGTTCTATTGTTCCCCTTAACTCTTACAATTACCTTACCCTTATTTTGCTCATCTAATATTTCATCAATTTGAGTCTGTGCATCATCTTTTATTTGTGCAACGGTATTTCCTATGGTAGTACCCATTGAACCAAAATTGTTGTAATCTTCTTCAAAACTACCCCAACTACCTCCATTAAAATCACTATCTAAAAACATATATTTTATTATTTAATTATCCATCACACCATTCTTAAAACGGTATGCTCCTAATCTTAATCCATCAACTCCACCAAATTTAGACCTGTTTTTACAATTTCTACCCGGAAAAATTCCATCTCCACTATTATCAAGATTATCACATCCTCTATCCCAAGTCAATACAGGTTCATAAGAATATTTATTACCATCAACTTCAATTACTGCATCTCCTGATTGATTAAACCATAAATCTCTTGATTGACTATTTCTTTGTCCACCTGATTGATTAAACCATAAATCTCTTGAATTTCCCTCACCATTTGCATTAAGCATAGATGGTGTGATATTTTGATAAGGGTCTATTGGTGTAACAAAAGTTCTTGTAGAGGTATTTCCTGCTACTGCATTACCTGTTGTTACAGAATAATTGCTTGTAGGACCACCAATTCCACCACCACCAAATATTGAACCATAGTCACACCCACTTCCATCAGGTAAACTACATAGGGGATAGCAAGGGTCATTAGTTACATACCTACCATTGCATAACATTGTTTTATTACTCATAATTTTTTATTATTTATTCATTCTTGTTATACCAAATACTATACCACCTAAAAGTAGAACTCCTATTCCTATATTCATAGGTGTTAATCCTGTTGGAGTTGTAGAACCTTGACTCATTAATTGTTGAGTTAATTGAGCATCTCTTTGAAAATTAGCTTCTTCTCCTGCACAAGCTGAATCTTTCCCACTTTGCACACTTGCCAATCTTCTTTCTCTTGTTTTGGTTGCTCTTGCATTTACTCTTCTTGCACCTCTACTTCCAGACTCACTATTAGCATATAAATTATCTAAATCTCCATTTAATCTGTTTAAGCTATCAGTCATAACTGCACAACTTCCTGTGTTTGGAAAATTAGCATTTACTTTTGCCTGTTCATCTTTCTCTCTATTTGCTTCTCTTTTTTTAGAACTCCAAGTAATACCAAATAAACCGGGGTGATTAAACCATAAATCACTATCAGGCATTTGAGAATTGTCATTTTCAGGTAATTCTAATTCCATATTAGGACTCATACCATCATAATTTAAAGCAGTACCATAAATTTCTGATACTCTTACAACTTCATCTTCTGTAAGTTGAGTAGTTTGATTTGTATCATTATTACCTTCAAATCCTGTAAATACTTGTTTTTCAATACCATCATTTGCCCATTGGCTTCCATCAAATCCTGTAAATACTTGTTTTTCATCACCTTCGTTAGCCCATTGGCTTCCATCAAAATTGTTATATTTCTCCATTTTTTTTTATTTATTAAGCTGATTCTTTACCTTTATAATATCCATATCCAATAACAAAAAATAATACACCTACGGATAACATTGAAATTGCATATGCTCCTACACTCATTGAGCCATTAGAACCCATTCCATTCATATTACTATAAGTTGCTCTTCTTCTTGGTCTTTCTCCTCTTATCAGAGGATTATCAGGTGTTCTCACACCTCCTTGACAAGCTCGTTCACAACCTCCTGTTGGAACTGCTAACATATAAGGTGGAACTGTTGGTGGATTACCCGGACACGCACAATGATAACCATCTTCTCTTCTAATTGTTGCCATAATTTATTTTTTTAATTTTTAATTTGCTCTTTCTTTACCTTTCATTAGACTATAACCTACCACAAAGGCAGTTAATCCTACTGCTAAATATCCTAAAACCATTTGCCCCACATTTCTTGTACCTTCTTTAGTACCATCAAATGAACGAAAGGATAATTCTTGACCTCTTGGTCCTCTATTGTTGGAGCCTTCTGATGGAACACCTCTTGTTTTACGAATATCTGCCACATCATTAATTTTTCCATATCCTGCTTTTCCACAACAATCAGTACATCCATTACATAATATATTTTCATATCCTGCATCTGCTCCTTGAGTAATATACTCTCCATTTGGTCCTATAACGGTTGTTCCAAAGTTAATTTCCATAGGTGGTCCATATGGGCTATTACATTTACAATTTTGTGCCATAATTTTTTTTTTAATTTTTAATTTTTATTACTTGCTCTCAAATTAGGCGAACTATATTGAGTGCTAAATTTATTTCTTTCAAAATTTGTTATAAACTGATTTAAAACTTCAAATCTTTCTTTATTTTGAGCAGTAGGAGTATCTTTAAAAGTTGTTAAAAAACTCTGATATGCCTCAATTCTTGGATAACCAAGTGCTAAATAAATTAATAATCCGTTTAAATCTGCTTCTGTTTCATCTTCCATATTTTCATTTAAGTAAAAATGAGCAAACTCGTGCAATAAAATTGCCATTCTCATTGGTACTGTAAATTTTTTAAAGTGAGCCTTACTCACTTGTATTATTCCTTTTGATTGGCTAATTCTTGCAGGTGTTTGAATTAACATTCCTCTTTTACTTCTTATATCATCAAAGTAATCTATTCTAAAATTACCTTCATCTGAAATATAAGTGCTTCCATTTGGAAATTTTCCTGCACTTAATATTCCTGCATTGTCTGAGAATTGTTGAGCAAAATTGCAGAAATCTCTAATTTTAGGATTACTCCAATCTACACAATCCATTTTTCTTTCTAAAGGTCTTGCATCTATTTTAATTACCTTAAATGTTGGGTCTTGACCTTTTTTTAAATTTCCATTAGCTACATTATAAATAGAAATTAATGATTCATAAGGTGAAATAGGCATCCTAACATAAAACTTTTGCGAACCATTTACAGTTGAATATCTATTTGTATAATCTGTATTTGGTTTATTTATATCTTTAACAATAATTTGAATTTTTTGAGCCCCATTTGTTGCGACCTCAATCATAATTGTTAATGGCTTCTGTTTTGTTTTAAATAATATATTCATCTTTTAACTATCCAAATTATTAATGTTGATACTAATAATGTCCCACCTACTAATATTATATTTTTTACAGGTATACCCTTTATATTCGTTTCTACTTTCTGTTGTTCGTAAGGTAATAATGGCATTATTCATCTCTCTCTAAATTAATTATATTCTCTTTTGAAAGATAACCTCCTGCCAAACCTCCTGCTAAAACACCCATCCACACACTTTTTTTTCTCCATAAAGACAAAATTGCCCCAATTACACTTCCTAATACTGCTCCTTTTAACATTTCCTTTGAGCCATTTTTAATTAGTTCGGCTTTAGAATCGTTTACAATAGTATTTACATTATCCTGTGTAGATGATGGAATACTCATTTTATTAGAAACATTTTTATTTCTATCTATTAATATTTCATCTTCTTCTTCAAACATATATCAAAGAACTAATTTTTTTTTCTACTACTATAAATAGCAAACCCAATTATTGCTACTGCACCAACCCCTAATAATATGTAAGTAACTGTACTTCCCCCACCTATATTTGATTGAGTTACCCCACTAACTTGTTGATTAGCACTTAATTCTAATTGCTTTAACATTAAATCTTGATTCATTCTTGCAAGTTGTAACTCGTGTGCTCTTTGCTCTTCTGCATTTTTGAAAGTCTTGTTACTTTGACCTATTCCAACAATAGTTCCAAATAACTCAACACCATCGCTTACAATATCTCGTGTCCCATATGAGTTAGATGATGCAGGAGGTGTAGTTGTTGGTCCTGCTTGATTCATAAATGCATCTCTACTGACATCAACATCAAAATCACTTACTTTTTCTTGCCCTAATGGATTAGAATCTTTTAAAAATGGTAATTGATTTGCTACAATTAATTCCATCATTTTAGTTCTTACACATAAATCAGTTAAATTATATGCAACTACACTAACTAATTGCCTTGTAGTCGGTCTTGGCTCAACACTTACTCCACAACCAATTAATGCTTTTTGTACCATTGCAGGTCTACCTGCAATAACTTTTGTTAATTCTGATAATAGTATTTCTCTTGTCATATTAATATCTTTTGTATTTTGTACTGCTTTAAAATTTTCCGTGAAATTATGGTATTCATATCTCATCTTATTTTTTTGCTATCATATATCCAACTGCAAACCCTATTGCTAATAATATAACAGGAGAATTTCCATATTGACTACTTCTTATTGTTCTATCTAATTCGTTTCTACTATTATTAATCTTATCTTTCAACATTTGCTCTTTAACTTCTCTTATTTCATCTACTACCTTGTTTGTCTGTAAATCTTCATCAACAGGTTCTTCAAATCCGGGTGTTCTACCTGTGGCATAAGCAAAATTTTTCTCTTCAATGTTTGAAGAATTGAATAAAGACAATAATTCTTTATCAGGATGTATTGTGCTAATATCTTTCAATGCATCTTTTTTATATTTTCTTACTATAATTTTTAGCCTATTAATTATTTCATTTATACTACGAGTAGGCTTTAAACCATAATTCTTTAAGAGTTCATTTGCCCCTAAAGAATTGTTAACTGCTATATATTCGTATAAATTCATATTTTTTTTTATAACTTTAATAAATAAAATGGGGCTCAAAACAAATGCCTTTGCATATGCCTTTGCCCCATTTATAATTTAATCTCCTAAGTTAATATTACTATTAACCTTGTAATGCACGAGCAACTCCTTGACCAAGAACAATTTTGTCTTGTCTTACTACATTTGGATTACCATAACCACGAGCAATTGAATTGCCTGTTAATGCACGACCTTGAGAAACAGTTTCAGATGGGTACAAGTAAACTTTTAAAGTTCTTGTTGTAGCAATCTTGTTAACTGTTAATGTAGTAAAGCCATCCCACTTGTAAGTGTGCTTTAATACAGTAATGTCAGTTTGGTTTTGGTAAGGGTCAATTGTAGGAACAAGAGTTTTTTGTTGTTGATTACCATTAGAGTCAACTACTTTTACTGTGATAGTTTCAAGAACCGCAGCAGAACCTCCATCACTTTGTAGGTAAGTTAATCCAACCACGAATGGTTTAGATGAACTTTGCCATAAAAATTCAAGATAAGTTACTCCTGAAATACCCATAGTATACTCAATACCTTCTGTGTTAGCTTTTGTGCCAACAGTAGTAGTAATATTGTTATACGCTCCTCCTATCTCAACATTAGATAAATCCGCTGCTGATGAATTGTATAGAGATATGATATAAGGTTGTGATGAACTTGCATCAGCAGACCCCATAGCATTTAGGTACTCTTCTTCTGAACCACCAAAGTCAAAAGCATCATCCCAATCAGAGTATTCGCCATTAGCTGACATAAACTCGTTTGAAATGTTTTCTTCTGCATCAGAGAAATAATGATTTAAATTTTCCATTTTTTCAATAATTTATTTGGTTTAACAAAATATTAATAGGACTTTCCCATTAATTAAAAAACTCCCCTTATCGGGTTACTCAGTTTACAAAACTCTTTAATTACCTTTGTCATCAATTATCAACTCAACTCGGAGCATAGGCTCAACAAGGAGGATAAAATCAAACGATATGCCCGTAGGACTTACTATCAGTAGTAAAGTGTTTAGCTATCTTTGTTTAAGAAATTCTTTTCTACCATATTTGCTCCAATGATACCTATCATTACACCAAATGCAACACCAAGAACTCCCATTAACATAGATTTTTTTCCTTTTCCTTCAATCATCTTACTAAAGATTTAATTTAAATTTTGGCTCAAGCCATTTATTATAGGGACAAATTTATAAATTGTTATAACTATAAATATATATATAGATAACAATTAGTGTAACAACTTTTGTTTAAGTTATTTTAGAAAATATGGTTTACCTGAGTAAAAAAAGATAAAAAAGTTGAAATTAGGTTTAATTTATAAGGTTTTTTTAATCTCATTTATAATAACACCATTCATAACAGAAAATATACCAACAATTAATGCTAATTTGCCAAATTCTTTAGAATCAGGTAATTGAAAGGGTAAAGTTTTTTCTCCTTTTTGTTCTTTATCGTAGTTCTGACCCATATTAAAATGAATTATAGCTTCTGTCATAAATAAAACAAAAGTAGTACCACCCACGATAAAACCCAAATTATTTTTCATTGGGCAAAGATATGTAAAATTTATAATACCAAATTAATTCAAAACAATTTCATTAGGCATACCTGTTAAAACATTTTTTATATCAGGATTAATTGCAATATGAAATTTCTTATGTAAAGCCATTGCTAATGAATGAGGTGCAGAAGGATTGCAATAAAAATCTTCGCATTTTTGTATCATCCAAGCCATATCATATAAGTCTTTAACTTTATCTCCATAAAAGATTATATCATCTTTGACATTATATTCATTTATAAATGCTTCGTATTCTGACTTTAAACCTGTATAATAATTTTTATTTTTTTGACTTTTTATACATTTTTCCCAATCATAATCTACTCCATCTCTATATCTTTGAGTGATATGAAATACATTAAATTTCCCATCAGGAATTTTAACATTATTATTTAATTCAGGAGTTTTAAATTTATAATTTTCTTTTAACAATAAATAAGGAAATGGTGTGTTTATGGGATTTTCTTTCCAAACTCTAAAATATGAAAATACTAATTGTTCATCAAATAACTTTGGTGACATTCTAAAATAATCTAAATCATAATCTAACTCTATTGAATTATCATATTTTACTTCTACATCTGTATTAATTTCATTTGCAGAGCCTTCTCGGAATGTTTTAATTCCATATTCATCTTTATATAAAATTACATTATTAATATAAGGTTGCGATTTTAATAATCTATATAGAGATTGATATTGTTTGTTAATTGCAGAGAATTGATGTTTATTTTTTAAATAAATATCTCCACCACCTTTTTTTATTATTAATGGTAATGAAAATATAACATCTCCCAAACTTCCACTATGTAAAAAACTTTGCACTCTTTGGTTGACAAAATTTTCTTCTCCCATTTCTTTTACTATCTCACTAACAGATTTTATATTCATCCAATTTTCTTTGTTCTTTTGGTAGTTCTTCCAATCTAATTTAACTTGTCCCCAAATAGCAGGTATTTGTAATTCTTTAAATTGTATAAAACCTAATCCACAATCTGTATCTATAACCGACATTTCCACATCAGTTCTTTCATTTCTTACCCTTACAAATGCTTTCCAAACATCTCCATTCCAATAGTTAGATTGTCTTGGAACAATTTGATGTTCTTCTTTTTCAGGTAAACAATCGTGCATTATTATTGAGCCCTTTGGATTTAATATTTTTAAAGAGTTTTGAATATCTCTATAAACCTGTTCGTTTTCGTGTAAGCCATCAATAAAAATTATATCATATTTATCTGTATGGTTAGCAAAATATTCATCAGAGGTCATTCTGTATTTAACAAAGACTTTTTCGTGATTCCATTCTTTTTGCATTTTCTTTTCCCAATCATCTTGCATTGGGTCAACTCCACTTTTGTCTTTTATTTTTATTTTATCAAAACATCTATTATCTCTAACACCTATTTCAAGATAAGTTTTGTATTTGTACTTTTTGATTAATGCATTTATAAAATCATATCTTTTCATATTATTTATTTTTTTTGGTGTAAGGTAATCTTTTGTAGTATTCGTTCAAATATTCAATAATCTCATCTAAAGTTAATATTCCCACTCTAAAATCATCTAATTTTTGTTTTAACTTGCTTCCAAATCTATCGCTTTGCTTTGTCATTTTTTTGAATTTATATAGTAACCATATCTTTCATTACCAATTAATAATTTAAGTTCAGGGTATCTCTCTAACATTATTTCAGGAGTTAAATCAGGTTGTAGGTGCTCTTCGTACTTATTACCTTCATATTCTCCTTGCTCCATTTCATAAGGTACTGCTACTAAACATTTCTTATTAAGGTTATGTATCTTTGTTACAAGTTTTTTTGCATCCTTTGAATTTATATGCTCTAATATATCTCCTAAAATAATACAATCATATTTAGAAATATCAAATTCAACAATATTTCCTAAATATACATTATCATATTTTTTTGATAAATTAAACATTTCAATATAAGGCTCATATATTTCTAAACAATCCATTTTATAGTCCAAGTCACCTAATAATTTCCAATATGTACCTGCCCCCGGACCTACATCCAAAATTTTAGTTCCTTTTGGAATTCTCTTTTGAAAAAAAAACCTTATTTGTATTTTAAAATCATTAAAACTGTAAGGCATATTAAAAGTATTGTTGTCTTATTCTTTCTCTTACTTGCTGAATAGCAGTTTCTCTATCTATCTTAGCACCATCAGTAAGGCTTTTTTTGTTAATTGCAGGTTTTACAACCGAATTAAAGTTTTTAGATAAATATTCATCAATACCATTAGCAATTATAGAATCAGTCATTTTTCCTTTTATTTTTTCTTCATCTAAATCTACATACATAAAGTATCTTGGATTATCATTAAAATATTGAGTATTAACTATATTTTCAGCAATACTAAATAACTCATACTTATCAGGAAACTTATTTCTATGTCTTTCTATACTATCAGAATTTTTATGAAACCTCAACCAATTTGCATTTTGCCATACTTTGGTTGTTATTCTTCCAATACTTTGAAAATGAATTATTATATCTAAATCAGTATGTCTATTTGAACAAATAGCACCTACTATATCTGTTGGTAAATGGTCGCCAACATACTTATTAATATCTTCAATCAATAACATTCCACCTCTAAAAAAATGTAGAATATCCCATAAAATGTTAGCTATTTCTTTTAGTGTAAGTCTAATAC
>Ga0209535_1001949_pt1 | contig 13664 bp, 13 predicted proteins | sample LinPmetageLP28_FD_184041 | JGI IMG/M metagenome (GOLD analysis project Ga0209535, IMG submission 184041) | Marine viral communities from the Pacific Ocean - LP-28 (SPAdes) (version 2) | ecosystem: Environmental > Aquatic > Marine > Oceanic | place: Pacific Ocean | collected 2009-08-22 | reverse complement strand
TTATTTGTCTTTTGCTGTTGTAGTTTATATATGATCATATTTATATTATATAATTTATATTATATATTAGAGTGATGACAAAAAAACTGGGAATATTTAAATAATCCCAGTTTTTAATAATTTTAAGCTCCTACGTTCTCTTCGATCCAATGATCACAACGATAAGTCATTGTTAACTCAGCAGGATCTTGAGTTTCATAATTTAATTCATCTAAGAAATCAGGCTGTCCTGTAGGGAATACATCTTTTAATGTAATCTTTCTAAAGATATCACCTGCTCTGTTATATTGAACAACTATCATACTTCCAACATAATCTTTTTTCAATCCCATTTCACCAGTTAATGGATCATAGATTAAGTTATTCCAATTACGGAAAGTATTATAAATGTAATTTTCATTAGCTTCATTCAAGTTAAGAGTGAAGTTAAGTGTTAAATCAACAAATGTTTGACCAGGCATACCGGCATAAGATCTATCAGCAAATTTATATTTTTGATTTACTGGATCAATGGATGGGTTTAAGTTATTTAAACCTCCAATTGATTTTACTTGCTCTAAGATTAGTCCCGTATCATCTCCTAATGGTGAAAATATAGTCACCTCAAATAGGTTAGGCTGAATAGGTTCGTACCTTTGGCTACTGGCCCTTGATTGGGTATAATGTGGTAACGGCATAGTTTATTTTGTTTTTTTATATATTCGTCTTAACTAACTTCTTATTGAAAGTTTCCTGTACTAATTGCACCTGTTCTTAAAATAGTTGTTCTTTGTACAAGAATTTCCATTCCTCTTACTGGTTCAATGTATGTATCAAGGATACCTACATTCTGATCAATTACATCTGGTGTATTGTTTGTTTCATCCATTATATTTCTATAATCATAAACACCATCATCGTTTTGAACAGTTGCTAAGAAGTTGTCAGCTAATGTTTTTATTTCTAGTCTCGTTTGAGCTGTATTAAATTCAAATAAGTAGTTTTTAAGTATTGCTTCTATACCATCTTGGATATAAATTACAACCTCTCTAACATTAATTGAACTTAGTGCAGATTTCGGAACCTGTTGTGCAGTTTTATTTGCAAATATAGTTGGGCCTGTTCCACTTTGAAATACAATTGGATTTAATCCAAACGGTTCTAAATAATAACGATCTGACTGATCTAAATTAATTTCTAATCCTACAACTCCATTTCCGCCTATTACTCCACGTCTTACACCAGCCACGATTGACCAAGGTAATGCGTTTTCATATTTAAGAATGTAGTTATTAGATACATAAGCAGCAGGTGGTACATTTATATTCTTGCCTAAATCTCTAACAGTAAGGAATGGATAATAATATCCTCCAAAAGAACCTCCGCTTGTTGCAGAAGGTAATGAGAACCTAACAGTTGGATTTAATGCAAGATTTCCACCTTCAGATATAAATCTAGAGGATAAACCACCAGTTGCATCTGAAAAGCTTGGATCAGTATTTTTCTTAAAGTCTTTTGCCGATGGGGCATTGACTATTGCAAATGCATTTTTTCTACCCATACATAAATTAGTATAAATAGCTTTACAGTTTGCCTCAATTCCATTCCCATAAGTATCTACTACATAACGGAAATTAATTGTTTCTCTATCAGTTAAAGCTTTATATAAATTTGTACCACCTAATATTGGACTTAAACATTTATTCTGTTGAGCATTTGTTCCAGTAGGTACATGCTTAGATGAATCTAATGCAAACCCAGGTAATTCAAATATATTAAGGTAATCAACCCATGAATCAATTGGATAGTATAATTCTACTTTCCTTTGTGCAGGTGGTCCTGTAACCAAAGTTACATCAACTTCTGATTGGCATGTAACCTTAATAGCAGTTGTTCCTGCCGGTATAATTGCATATTCAGATGGTGTTAATCCACCTTCTACAATATTAATTCTAGTTAATCTTGAATGACCACTAATAGTTCCTTCATCGTGTACTAAATAATTTCCTACAACCACATCAGCTATTTCTGGTGATGTTGTTGCTATAAGAATTTCATTAGGTTTTAATGTTGGTTCATTTAATGAATCTCCAATAATATCTATAGTAACATTAAGAGCACCTTTTAAAGTTTGTACATTTAAACAATTAGCAGCAGCATAAGTTGACCCATCGGATAATAGGAATAATCCTGTACCGTCTAAAGTAAATTGAGCATGTGGTGTAACTGAAGTAAACGCATCTTGTTCATAAGGTGTAATTCTTACTGAAGGAATGTAATATGAAGGATCAGATATTACCGTTTTAGTAGTAGGTCCTGTTGGAACACCTGTATGAATATATCCATAATCTACAGAATTCATTACTAAATAAGAAGTATATTGTTGCCCTCCGTCTACATAAACTGCCTCATCGCCATCAGTTAAAATACCGTTAGCAAATTGCTTTTGTAATGTAGATCCATAAGAACCTATAATTCCAGCATCACCTTGGCTAGCATTTTCATCAGCAACAAAATCAAAGTCTCCTTCGTTTATATATGTATAAGTAGCTGTTGCGCCTGTTGCAAAATCAGCAAGGGTGGTATTCCCAAAATCTGAAAGTAAAACAGTAATAGTATTACCTACAACTTGTTTAGAAGTAACTGGAATATATTCTCCAGAAACAGCACCTAGAACATATGTTCCTACTGCATCGGCAGTATTTGCTGTGAATGTATTAAATGCATTCCATATTGCATCTTTAGTAGCATTTGCATTAACTATTTGAATTTGGAATCCGCCAGCAGATGGTATTGATGTAGTTATTGTACTATCTACATTGGTAACCGTAGATCCTGGCTCAACTGTTCTGCAATAATTTAAATCAGAAACAATTGATCCTCCGTAAGATAAGAAGTTAACATCATCTTGGATTGAAGTTGCTTGAGTATATTCAATATTGTGTCCTATCATATCAATACCACCAGCAACACCATCTATTAATGTATCGCCATCAAACAAATCTTCATTTACTGTAACAAATAAACCTGTACTAGCAGTATCAGCATTAACAACTTTTTCTACAAAAAGATTGTTACCTAACAAATCTACAAAATCAGGAATTAAGCAAGCAGTATATGTTGCCTGTAATGTTACTTCTGATTCATTAAAGAATTCTTGTAATAAAGTATCAGTTGAATCGGAAGTAAACTTCTTTCTCTTAATACCTTGTGTTGGGTCAAAATACTTTTGGAATGTTGGATCAGCATTAAATCTTGAATAAGGGGTAGTAGAACTAAAGTCTCCACCAAAGTTACCTTCTATTACAAAGATATCTACAAAGAAATCAGATATTAAACTATCCTTATTTAAAAATCCTGGTACATTTGCAGCACCATACCATTCTTCAACAGTTACATTGTATGCTAAAACGTTTGCATTTGCAGATTTTTTAGCAATTACTGAAATAGGATTTTGTCCTATATTAGTAACATCTAATAAATCATTCACAGTTAATGCACTTAATTTAGTAGTATTAGCGCCAACATTAGTTAAAAAGTCTGTTGTTGATGGATACCAAAATTTATCTCTATTATAAAATTTTGCATATTCATATGATGCACCTGCATTTGCTTGAGCTTCTGGTGTTGATGCTGTAGCAAATCTAACAGCATTAACTTTATCATCAGCATCTAAGCTAAGTAAGTTAAGTGCAAGAATAGGCCCTCTTTCCAATGCAGCTAAACAGCTTCTATGGAAGAAAGAATCTTTTCTTTCTAAGTTTCTATCTATATCACCGTATACTTGCTTGAAGAAGCCAGTATCAGGTACAAAGACTGGTGTATTAAACGGACCTCTCTTGGAAAAACCAACAACAAGTCGCGTTTGGTTCGCTGGGATACTTACTACTTGACTTTTGTCAAATTCAAAGCGGTATGTTCCTGCAGCCTTAAGGGAAGCGATTTTCGGATCTAGTGCCATCTTATATTATATTTTTTTATTATTTGTTTTTTTATATATCCACCAAGCAACTACTTTTTATACTAAGTCATATATATCAAAATTAAGATTTCCACCCTTGGAATCCTTTTCAAGAATTTCTTCAATTTGGTTTTGTATAGAAGTATCCATTACATCATATATCTCTTCAACAAAATCTGAATAATCTAATGTTGTAAAGAACTCCGAACTATTTATACAAGTCATAATTAAATCATCATTACCTAATTGGCCTGCATAAGATCCATTTGGAAGTTTACCAAAGGTAGAAGATTCTTTAACAGTATCCTTATCAAATATTTGAATTTTATTCTGAGTAATATATTTTTTAAAGTTTTGGCAAAAGATAGGTTTATTATCTTTCTTTACTTTTAACCCAAACCTTTTTGTGTTAGCATCTACTCTATGTTTAAATTTAACAACAGATTCTTCATCAAAATCATTTCTTTGTGGAAAGACAGTCTCCATTCTTTTAATTAATTCACCACCAAACATATTCCATTCAATAATAAGTTTTACATTTTCAGAATAAAATAAATCAAACCCTAAAATGTATAATGTTTTAGCAAACTCCTCAATAGTATGAGAATTACTCCTAAACCTAGCTACTTGAGATATTCCAAAAAAGTCTACAAAACTACCTGGGGTTGTAACTCTTTTCCAATCTTCTTTATTTAACATTTTTACTTGAAATATATTAATAACTGAATAATCTCCACCTGTACCTTCTGCTATATCTACAGAAAATAACCAGTAATTACAATCTTCTTCTATGTCATCTAAATTAAATTCAGGGTGCCATAACATACCTGAGTAATCAATCTCTGCATCATCAAATTCTGGAATTTCTTTATGAATAAATTCTACTTGGCCTTTAACTAATTTTTTTAAATTACTAGCACTAAGTAATAATGAAGAATTTGCAATGAACTGATTTCCGTACTGTCTATTAAAAGCCTCGTCACTTCCTAAGTTAGCAACTTCTTGCCTCATCCATTCATCGTCTCTTCCTGGCACATCCCACCAGTCTACTCTAAATGGTGTATATTCACTTAACCCTTTATCAGCTGCTGTGTATATGTCATAGAACTTATTAAAGCCATTAGGGGTACTTGTTATAATAACTTTAGAATTTTGTGAAGCGGATACTGTTGGATAAACATTTTCATAAAATGTATTTACAAAGTTTGCTGGTATATGCGCAAACTCATCCATAAATAATAGGTGAATAGTAAAACCAATTGCTGCCTTTTTAGTTGTAGTCTGACCTATAATTCTACAGCCATTATCAAATTTAGAATTAAATACATCCCATTTAAGAGTACCGGGCTTGATAAAGAACGGTAGGTGTTCTAATATAGTTTTACCTTTATCAATAATTTCTCTTGTTGTAGCACCTTTATTTGAAAGTATTAGCGAATTTTTATCAAAATTAAATACTGAATACCAAGCAATAAAAATAGATGAGCATATTGTTTTACCAACTTGTCTACTGGCTAAACATATGTTAAATCTTTCTGCTTGGAACTGCCTTAGCATTTCTTCTTGATAAGGTCTTAAATTAATTGTCTGTAAACCTTCATCGGTCATTACAGTACAATAAGTATTTGCAAAGTATACAATATCTTTTGCACACCTTTTAATTTCTTGTATTTCATTATCTGTATAATTAAATACAATATTACCTTTTCTTAAATTAGGATTGCCTTCATAGAACGGTGTAGACTTTGGCTTATAACCTTCATCAATTGCTAGCATTAGCTGCTCTACTTTAAGAGAGGTCCATGCAAAAGACTCAGCACCTTTAGATACTTTAAATTCAAATCCAGCTGATTCTGCTTGAGGTCTAGGCATTTTCTTCTATTATAGCAAAGATTTGATTAATATGTATAACTTCAAATTCTGTATTATTTAATGTTACTGCTGTTCCTTTGCCCATATTTTTTAATATTATATTTCCAGGTTTAACTTGGTCACTTCCAGTCTCAATAATTCGTGCTTTACGATTATGTTTAGGTGGAGGTATTATAAGCCCACTTGGGGTAGTAATCTCTTCTTGATTAATTTCTTGAATTAACAAGTAATTATTCTTCATTTTCATCGCTATCGACATCTTCTATATCTTCTTCTTTAATTGTATCTTGTAAAGCTCTCATTAAATCTTTTGTCCCTCTTGATTTAATACCACTTTGTTTATTGGAATTTGAACTTTCTGTACTATGATAAACATCAACATCACGTGATATTTTTTTAGCATTTTCCTCAATAGCTACCATATACATAGTTTGGCTTTTAATAATATCTAAAAGAGTTCTTTGTAAATCGCTAAGTACTTCAAACATTCTTGGGGATACATCACCTTCATGAATTGTCTCCATTAATAAAGTAATAGCAGTTTCGCTATTTTGCATTTGTCTAATTAGCATAGATAGTGCTGATTCATCTAATTGTGCCTTAGCTCTAATATATTCATGCTCTGCAATAATCTCTTCACTTAAATAAAAAGTTAATAAGCTATTCATTACCTTTTCGGCTTTATTTTTAGCTCTAACTAAAGCAGTAGCTTGGCCGCTATCAATTTTAACAGGTTGTAATTCTTCATGGTTATCACCAAAGCCTTCAACTTCATCAGGGAGATCATTTAAGAGATCTCCTAAACTATCACGAAATTTTCCTTTCGATTCTTCTTTCATATAATTACTAAATTTATATTATATATTCCAAGTTTACCTAGGATTAGTAGCGGTTGGTAATAATAATTCTGGTGATGCATTATCAATTAATAATGCTAAATGAGAATCTTTTACCACATATTGGCTCAAGATCAATTCTTGTAGTTCTTCCTCAATAGGTTGGCTCCATATTCTTATATTAGTTAAATCAGTTTGGCACCCTAATAATTTCCATGCATGATTATCAGGAATGCTAGTTGCAGGTATTGTTAAAGTTTTAATATAAATACTCTTTAGATCTGAAGTCCTATCAGGATTAATAGCAGTAGCATCTTCTACAGTATTATATAGGAATAATGATAATTGTTTTGATAAATTATTTAAATTAATTGTAGCAGCATACCATTCACCTTTAATTAATGAAACAGATAAATCAAATTTATAATAAATATCATTAAGTTTAATTATAAACCAATTAGTTGTGTATGTTAACTCAACATATGATGTTGGTAATACTGCATCATTATCATATTGAATAAATGTATTACTTATTTCTTTAGCAAATTTAGCAGTAGGGGTTATGACATCATCTAAATAAGGAGTATCAAGTATAATTCTATCTGATGCATTTATAACATAAAATACTTCTTTTACTCTTTGTATACCATTATAATTAGAAGTACCTTTAACAGATATCCAATCTCCTACTTTAATCTTATCTGATTCTGGAGACTCCGGTAATCCTGGTGTAAGTAATACAGGATAACCCCCATCATTTAAAATGCTTGTTATAACTATATTGCTTTGGATAGGTTTTAAATACTTTGGTCTAAACCAAAATGTAAATGATCTATCTTCCACATCAGTCCACCCTTTATCATATCTGTATTTAACTGCTAATGATCTATCCGTAAGTGTTCCTAATGCATAATGGTATTTAGAAATAATAGTCCAATTATTATAAAGATTTTCTTCGGTAATAGACATTTTTTTATTTAATGCCCTTCTTACATAATCATTTGCTTGGCTACCTATTGTATTGTATTCATTAGGTTTTCTTACATCTTTAAATTGATTCTCTCTTTCGACTCTAAACTTATCTTCTACATTAGAAGTTAATGCATCAGTCTCTACTTCTATTGCAGCACTAACTGCCACTTGCGCAGCAGAGGCATTTTCGCCTCCATCATATAATACATTAGTTCTCTTTTGGTATGTTACAAGACTTACTCTCCAATAAGATCCAGTATACATAAAATCATCGGCTTCTGCCATTGCATCAACCTCATACATCCTATTCATAAATTGTTCAAAATATAAATAGTCTCTCATCTGTGGTTTTGACCCGACCCCAAATACAGCCTCAAATGCTGATTTTACAATATGGATTTCAAATTGAACTGGAAAATCCATCATTAATGGATTAAAGTTTATATCCCTAGTAGGTAATTCATTATCAGGAATCATAATCTTTATATCCCCTGATGCAATAACATCAAATAATGAATATTCTTTTAATATTACATCTTTACTTCTTTGGTCAGCTTTAGTTTTATAATACTTAACACAGAATCCGAATAAATTACTAGCCATTGCAGATAACTGAGTATACATCTGCCCAGCTCTTGATATATCATAAGGGTTCCACCCACTACCACAACAATCAAATGCTAAGTTTAAAGCACCAGAGCAACCGTCTGCCCCGTCGCAATTAATTTGTGGAATTTTACAAATAATACCACCATCTGTTACTACTTCTAATGCTATAGAATTAAAAGTTAATGTACAATCTCCTACTTGTGTATATCTATATTGAATCCAGAATTTATTTGCAGGGTTTAATGATAAATTTTCTAAGTTAATATCAGTAAGCTGAATCCAATCAGAATATGTAACACCATCAATACCCCACCTAAAATCCTTTTGATAATAGCATGAGGTAGTTTCCCCTGTAATAGAATCTGTAAAACCTAATATTTCTACTACATTTTCATAAGGTGATTGTAAACTAACGAGTAATTGATCTCCATTAGCATCTGTTGATGATCCATTTACTGCCATGTTATGAGTTTATTTGTTGGTCTACTTTGCCTTCTTTTTTCGTTGCCCAGATTTTATCAGCTGAAGCTAAACCTAAACCACCAATACATATAGCAGCTACGGCATTAACGATTGCATCTGAAACAGGGTGTTCGGTATATAAATTAATAAACAATGCAATACATAATGATAAACCAGCAGTAATACCGATAAATCTTTTTGATGAAGGAGTACCCTTTTCATCCCGTAAAAGTCCACTAATCCAGTTAATAATCTTTTTCATATAGAAACAATAATTTGTTTATATATTCACTATCAATAAGGAGTATAATCAGTCTTAACTAATAAAATAGGATCGTCTTCTTCAATTTTAGGATCAACTGCTGCAATAACATCAAATGCTTCTAATACTTGAGCTTCATCTAATTCAGAAAGTACATCAAATAATACAGCAGCCTTTATATAAAAATAAGCAGATCTTTCTAAGTATTTATTTTTCATAATACCTACATCCATAAATCTTTTATTAAAATTATCTAATTGCTCTCTATTAAGTAATTTAGTTAAATCAAAAGTACCTTCAATTATATTAAAATGAAAACTTACAATTTCACGATTTCCATCAACTTTTATTAATCTAGAAAATGTTTTTTCATCAGATATTTTAAATGTAATTTTTTCTAAATTAGGCAATCTATTAATTATGGACTGTAAAAAGAAAATAGAATTAGCCTTAAAATTAGGATTAGGTAACATCTCTTGGTTTAATGTTTTAGATAACTCAGCTTTTAAAAAAGCAGATGTTCTAATTGCAGTATTAAATCTTTCTAATGTTAGAGTAAACTCACTATTATTATTACTTTCATTTTTACACTCGCGTTTAACACGAGAAATTATTAAACCGTCAATGTAATCATTACTATAAAGAGTAAATGAAATGTGAGTAGGTATTTCTAATTCAAACTTATTATCAATTAACATCATTTCCCATCTGTTTTTCTAAAGAACTAATCGCTTTTTTAATTTCAGTTGGGTTATGTTTCATGGCTTCTTTAAAATCTCTTTCACCGATCTCATTTAATTTGAGATACATTTCCAATGCTTGCGGATTAGGATCCCATTTTTTTATTTTTTTAGAAGCTTTAGTTTTAGTATAAATAAATCCTGGAACTCTATTAAATTTAGAGGCTACCATTCTCCATGCTTCTGCTTGTCCTACTGCATCTATTTTTAATGCATTAAACATATTAGCTTGAATAGGAAATTTAATCGACATAAACCTATTTGTCATAAATGAATTTTTAGATTTATCATACCCTTTTAACTTCTCCCATTGTGTATCTTTCCCAAAAAGAACTTTTATGTAATCGAATAGTTTCATTACCTTTTATTATTTATATGATTAAGCAATAGATTTGTTTTTACAAATACTAAAATATTTTACCTTTACTCTTTTTATTTGTAATAAAAGAAAAATCATTACTATCCTCATCTTTATCTCCTTTAAAGATAGCAGATTTTATAGCAGAATTATCATCACCTTGATATTTAGTATTTTCTAATAGTGATTTCATTGTAGAAATAGAAGGTAACTTTAATTCATTTACATTCATTTTAGATTCTACTGATTTAAACATTTCATCTAGAATACCTTCTGGGATAGTATGAGAACTCAATACCATTAATTGAACATTAGATTTAAGATTAGATATAATTTGTTCTCTGCTCATATGTTTAGCTTTCATATGACGAATAAGAATATTGGCAAGATCAGTAATATAGCCTTCTTCATATAAATACATATGAGATAAACTTCCGTGTTTTTGTTTGAATTCATCTATGATAGTAGTGGCTTTACCTTCACTAATACCATATCTTCGAGTTTTTCCATTTTTAGTTGTAGTATGCCAATATGCAGGCGGTACATTATCTCCTGAATCTCCAGTAAGAACTTTGCGAAAACGGAATTCTTCTGGATCTACTTCTATTACATTAACCTTTTTCTTAGACAAAACAGCCTTAAGTAATTTTTTAGATTGGGATTCTGGTGTAGAAGATAATTTTAAAGTATCAAATATATCTATAGATTCAGTATCCTCTTCATTATTTAACCATTCAGAAAAACCTTGATAAGTATATAACTTTTTATGAGCCGGTGAAAATAATATTGTATGAGTACCGTTGTTAGAATTGTTATTTACTAATTGAACTAAATCTTTATCACCAGTAAACATAATAACAGATTTGTTGTTTGCTAATGATTCAGTATTCCATGCATACATTAAATCATCACCCTCTGCTCCACTTGTTTTAGAAACAATAACACCTTGCTTAGCTAATAATTTAATAAACTCTTCTGTTGTTTTAGAAAAGTTTGCCCAGTTAATAGAACTGTCTTGTTTACGATTTCCTTTGTACTCTGCCTCTGGAAAAAAATCTTTTCTCCAAGATCTTGAATCTATAGTCCAAACAACCTTATCTATAAGGCCTTCAAATAATCTAATCTGATAAGCAAAATCCGTTGCTAATTTTCTCATAAAGGTTTGAACATCATCATCGGTTCCAAGTAGTTCTCCTTTTTTAGAACTTTTAGGTAAAACATAAAGGGTTCTAAAAAGAAAATAATTACCGTCGATAACAAATGTATGTCTTCCTGTCTTTCTCATTGTAATAGTATTTAATATAATTATAACAAATTCTAGTTAATACTGAAAGTAGAATTTAATATAATTTCCTCGCATTCTTCTTTTGGTAATTTTGATTGTCTTAAATCATAATATCTTTTAACTGCTGCTCCTAATTCCATATAATTAGGAAATTTCTTAATTAGTTTTTCTAAAAATGGTGCTCTCATACGCCGTTTAATATTGATTGCAGTTCATAAATACAAGCAAGCATTGATACTGCAGGATCAATTACTTGTTGTCTTTGTGATTGATATTTTGCTACTGTAATAATAACTTGTGGAATAAATTGAATATAAGATTGTCTTTCTTGTTGAATAAATTCAATAAATTCTGCACCTAAAGAAGATAATACATCATCAGTTCTATTAGCATAATTAGATAACATATATTGATAATTTTTTACAGGATCTGTGCCATCTATAACAAGATCATAAATATCTCTATATACAGAACTAAATTGCTTTATATCTTCAACTGTTATTTTATCCTTTCCTTGTGATTGAAAACCCTGTAATTGATTTAACATATTTCTTAAATCTGGAAATTTTCTTTTTACTAATTCAACAGCTGCATGTTTATCAATATCAATACCTTCATCTTTACATATTTTAAGAATCCTCATAATGTAACTTTTCATTATTTCAGTTTCCTCTTCTTTAGAAAAATCAAAATCAATCATTTCAAACCTAGATTGAATTGGATCTGGTACTTTATTAATATAATTACATGTTGCTACAAACCTAGCATTAACAGCAAATTGATCCATTGTAGCTCTTAGTGCTTTAAAAAATTGATCGGATACACCGTCAATCTCATCAAGGATAATAACTTTCATTTTTCCAGGTTCATCCATAATAGAACGGTTAGCACAAAAGTCTGTAATTCTATTTCTTACAATATCAACTGATGTATCTGTTGATGCATTAATATAAAGATAAGGGTGATTAAAATGCTTAACTAATACTTTAGCAGCAGATGTTTTACCTGTTCCTGGGCTGCCATGTAATAGTAAATGTTGATAAACTCCTTTACTTAATTTTTCACCTACTCTTTTAGGTGTTATTAAATCTTCTAATACCTTAGGTCGGTATTTCTCTGTTAACAAAATGTTTTGTATGTTCCGCATAATTAATTTATTTTTATATGCAAAATAAAGAATTAGTTTTAGGAATAAATAAACTATAAAACAACGTTTATTATGCAAAGGAGAAGATCTATTTTAAAGATACAAAAAGAAATGGCTAACAATAAAGAACAAGTACATAATACAAATGTACATAGGCGCAATATAGGAAGAAACTTTTCTAGAACTACAACTGTTGAACCAGAGATTAATAATATTCCACGGCATACATCTATTAAGAATTCAGCACCTGATAAAAGAGAAAATTTTAATTTTAGTTTTGTTGATAATTTATGGGAAGGTGAAACTGCTTATATTTTAGGAGGAGGGCCATCTTTAATAAATTTTGATTTTAAAAAATTATTAGGTTCTAAAGTTATTGCAATTAATAAAGGCATATATTCATACCCAGCTGCTGATGTTTTGTATTGGACCGATAATAGATTTTATACTTGGTATAAGAATGACATAGATAACTTATCTTGTTTAAAATATACAATTAAAACGGGGGTGCAATATACTAATGATATTAATATATTAAGAAAAGGAGCAACTCACGGTTTAGAAGAACCTAAAGATACTTTAGCACATGGTAATAATAGTGGTTATGCGGCAATTAATTTAGCTTATCATTTAGGAGCTAAGCGAATTATATTATTAGGTTTTGATATGGCTAATGATGGAAAGTTAACTCATTTTCATGATGGGTATCCAACAAAAGGAACAGGTAATAATGTTTATCATGATAAATTTTTACCAGGATTTAAATCTTTAGCAGCATGTTTAAAGGAAAGAGGCATTGCAGTTCTTAATGCATCACCATACAGTAAGTTACAAGATTTTACTAAAATATCTTTGGAGGCTGCATTATCTTTTAGATGATCGCTTGGCATAGGTCATAAACTCCCTCTGTTCTTTTTTAAGGAGGTGTTTACAGTGTTTAGTAAATTTAATTGATGTATCTATAATTCTACCGTCTACACTTTTATTCCGTGAGTTATGGGCTTTAGAACATTTACTACAAACAAAATTTTCTACTTTCTTTGAATCCATTCTGGATTTAATAGGAACTTTACAAATACCACAATTCCATTCAATAAGATCTGCTGATTTTTCTAATTCTTTAAGGGTAGTAAAAGTTTCTTTGAAAGGATTCCATATAGCTTTATTAACATTCTTTTCAT
>Ga0209535_1001948_pt1 | contig 13670 bp, 5 predicted proteins | sample LinPmetageLP28_FD_184041 | JGI IMG/M metagenome (GOLD analysis project Ga0209535, IMG submission 184041) | Marine viral communities from the Pacific Ocean - LP-28 (SPAdes) (version 2) | ecosystem: Environmental > Aquatic > Marine > Oceanic | place: Pacific Ocean | collected 2009-08-22 | reverse complement strand
ATTAGGCGGTGGAGCAAGTGGGTTTATATTTAAACTCATAGGTTCACTTGTGCAATCTCAGCAAGCTAACATAAGCTCTATGATTGCTAAGCAAGAGGCAGCCGATATAAGCCACGAGAAAGCCTCTCAGAGGGGTGGTTCTTGGGTAAGGCGTATGATTGTATGCGTAGTGCTGTTTGCGGTCGTTGTAGCACCATTTTTATTAGCTCATAGCCCTGAAGGTATAACAGTAGGTTCTGAATACTCTAGGTTCTTTGGACTTTTTCAAGGTATTGACTACGTTACCCTTGAAGGATATGTTATACTACCAGAAATTAGGCAAACTGTATTAGCTATAGTAGGTTACTACTTTGGGTCATCTTCAATCAAGTAAAATTATGAAATGTTTTTTATGTAAAACTAAGGATTCTTTAATTGCTAAAATTAAATTAATCATTAACAAACTAAGAGGAAAATAATTATGCCCTACGGAAAAGGAACATACGGTAAAAAAGTAGGCAGACCACCAGCTAAAAAGCGCGGAATGCCAAAAAAGAAATAACATTATGGCTGATAAAAGTAAAAATAAAACTGTTAAAAAAGCACCTGCTGCAAATAGCAAGTTAGCAAAATTAGAACAAAGAATTGCTAAACTTGAAAAACAGGTAAGTGCAGCACCAAGACCTCAAGCACCAAGACCTCAAGCACCAAGACCTCCAGCGGCAAGACCTCAGATGGCACAAGGTGGAAGGCAACCAATGCCTTCTATGCCTCCTATGCCTAGACCACAACCTGGACAAGGAGCTATGCCTCAGATGCCTAGACCACAAATGCGCGGTTAAGATGAATGACCAGGTACGATACATATGGTGCAACCGATGACCAATTTGCGGAAGAAATAGATAGCCAATTTGTTGGCTTTAACAATAGGTCAAGACCCGATTCTTTAAAACCGGGAATGCTTTCGGTTAGCGAAAACGCTAGAATAGATATAGGCGGGGTAATAAGCACTAGGTTATCTTTTGAGTCATTATCTTTTCCTTTAGCCGCTGACACAAATACACAATTTGTATTAGAATTTACGTTAATAAACCCAGTTGCAGCCAATACAAGTGCAACAAGTGATTTATCGGGAACAACTCTTACTTTAAATTTTACAAGTGGTCACGGTTTAGCTGCTGACTTTGAGGGGGTCGTAGGTTTAACAACCGCTTCTCCGTTAACTAATTTTACGCAAAAAACAAATTTTGGTGTTACTCGTGTTGATGCTAATATTTTAAGGTTTACCATTCCAGCTCTTAGTGGAGTTGATGTAGGTAGTGCAGTATTTACAATAGGTGGTCCATTTTTACAAGATGCACAATTAACAGAAATAAAAACATCTTGCGGTTTTACTAAACCAGCTACTAATACAGATGGAATTATATTAGTAGGTAATTCCAAAGCGCAATCCCTAGACGAAGGACAAGTAGGAAATGCTTATTTTTTTACTCCAACAGATATTGCTTACCCACAAGGAACTTTTATTTCCGGGAATGCAGAGGTAATACAAGCCTTCGATAAAATAATGATTTTTGAAGAGGGTCAAGTCCCTTTAGTTTGGGATATGGACAACTCTAATGATTTTGTAGAAGCAGAAAGTGGAACATATACACAACCAACCTTAAAGTCAGTTACATCTGATTGTACGATTGCAGATGGTAAAGTTACGGTTACCATAGGAAACACTGGGGCAACTGCATTAAGTGTAGGAGAAGAAATTGTAATAATAGATAAAGGTGGAACGGGTTTAACAGATGGAACAGAGTATCAAATAGCCGAATCTAGCTCTACTGCTTTTTCTTTTTATGCAGAAGTAGACAATGTATCAGGGGTGGCACTAAAATTAATTGCTAGGGTTTCTGGTGGAGCAGGGTTTATACACGCTCCTGCGCCTAGAAAAGCTACGTTGCACCAAGATAGGTTAGTTGTTCCTTACACAAATACTGTTAACAGTGGAGCAAATAGTTATACTGCTAGAAGCGTTAATGATGAAGTTTTAATATCTTATCCGTTTAATCCCGAAAAATATGATACTACTTACGGAACATTTGTTACTGCAGGTGGTTCTGCTGATAGGTTTATTACTGCATTTTCTTTTGCAGACGATAAATTAATTTTATTTAATAGAAAAAGTATTTCTGCCGTAACTGGTATCAATAGTTTTAATTTCCAAGGTGCAGTAGTATCAAGTGTAACAAAAGAACTAGGGCTTGTTGCCGAAGATACTATTGTTCAAGTAGGTAATCAAATATTGTTTTTATCAGACAATGGGATATACGGAGCTTCCTTCCAAGATTTATATAATCTAAGGGGAAACGAATTGCCTTTAAGTGAACCAATAGATGCTACTATTGAAACAATAAATAAAGAGCATTGGAAAAAATCTAGTGCAGTTTATTTTGACAATAGGTATTATATATCAGTCCCAACGGGAAGTTCTACCACCAATAACGCTCTTTTAATATATAACTTTTTAAATAAAGCTTGGGAATCCGTTTATACTGTAGCTGATGGAGGCACTAGCAGTGCGCACGATTCTTTTGATTTTGGAAAATTAATTGTAACAGGTTCGGGAGATGGACGACAAGTATATGGGGTAAGTCAAAGAGGTTCAGTAACAAGGCTTACCTTAGATAACTCTAGAACAAACCAACAAGGGTATGATTTTATTCAATTTGGAACAGGAACGTCCGATTCTAGAAGACCTCAAATTGCAACTGTTTTAACAACTAGGCAGTATAATTTTGGAGATATAGATAGAAAAAGATTTAACAACTATGAAGTTGTTTTAGGTGGAATAGGGACTACAAGCTTTGAAGGAATTGCAAACCTAAGTGCTACATTTGAAAATAGGGACGCTACTGCTGACCTTGGGCAATTAAAATTTAGTGACAGCAAGGGGGTTTCCATTCGTGGTAGAATAGGTAACTACAGAGCGTATGGTGCGCAATTCACTTTTACATTAACACAACAAAGGATGAGTTTAAGGCAATTTCAAGTTTCAGGAGCTAAAGCCTTTAGGTCTACCCTCAATGCAGGAGAATTACCCAGCACATAGGCGCTTAAACAATATATAAATTATGGCAAAATTTACAGGAAAATCTAATTTCGCAAACGGAGATGCAGTAACTGCAGCTGCCTTAAATGAAATAACAACTACTTTGTTACTAGGGCAAGATTCTTTTGTTACAAGTAGCTTTACGGTAAATGCAGGCGTAGTCTCTGTTACTGCTGGTGGTATAGTAAGAGCTGATTTACAAGACACTTCAGATGAAAATACAGGTATTAATGCAGCTAAAATTACCGATGGTGCTATTATTACTGCAAAACTACCAGATTCTACAAGCACTACTACAGGTGTTACTTATGCTAAAATGCAATTTGTAGAAAATACTGACAACGTAGGAAGAGTGCTAGGAAGAATCACCAATGCAGATGGAGTAGTAGAAGAATTAAAACTTGATAGTGCTTTGTCTGTAGTGTCTGCAAGTCACGATACAGTGCCTACGGCTAAAGCGGTTAAAGACTATGTAGACTCTGCTCCTAACTTTGTTCCTACTACAGTAGATGGAACAACTGATTACGTTAAATTTCCCAATGGTTTAATCCACAAAATGGGTACAGTAAGTGCAGCTTCTGCTGAATCTACCACAATTCTATTTGACTCGACTCTTGCATTTACAACAATTTATTCTATTCAAGTAACTGCCGAACAAGATACGACTGCTCTAGCTGCTTCAGTAAAAACAATAGCTAGTGATAAAACTACTTTTGATGCTTCTCACGCTAACGGTGTTACCAACTTACACTACTTAGCCATCGGAAGATAATGTCTTTTTTTGATAATAATTATAACTCCTTTACCTTTGGACACAATACTTCCACTGGTTCCGGGTTTAACGAATTTTTAAATTGGTATAACGGGGGTCAGAATACAAGTTTTGACTCTAGTGGATACTTTACGGAAGGCACGGGTGCCTACGATGCATTGTTTACTGGCAATGATTTTGATAATTTTAATATAGGTTTTGACGATTTAAACGAAGTTTATAACTTTTTAGATAAAGATTTATATCAAGATGGGTTTACTACAGAAGACTTAGATTACCTAGATTCAATAGGTGCAGATTCAACAAATTTTGCCACTGAAGCATTTGGAGTAGATGGTTACAATGCCATAATAACAAATGGTTCTATTAATGGTACTGATTATTATAACCCTGATAAAATAATTTCAGACACTTTTGATTTCTATAGCCCTGAAAGAATAGCAAAAAATACTGCTCTTGAATCTGTAGATGCATTAATGGACGCGGGTTTATCTTATAACGATGCTATAAAAGAGGTAAAAGATTTTACAGAATCCAACTTTTCTATGGGGGAGGCACGTGATTTTCTTTACGAAAAGCATGGTATTACCATTTTAGAAGATTTTGCAGTTAATGCTACCAAGGAAGATGTAATGGAAGCAGCAAGCTACCACGAGTTTTTAGAAAGAATTGGAGTAGACGAAGATTTAATAGACGCTGGTTTTCAAGACACTGAGTTTGGGCAACAGTTAAACCAACAAATGTCGGATTTTTATCGTTACGAAAGTGATTTAATGAATCCTATACAAAGGAAACGATTAATTGATAGTGGCGAAAAAAGTTTAGCCGTAGTAGATGCAAGGTTAGCCGAACATAATGCTCAAATAAGAAAAACCAATAGAGAATCTTATCGTAATCAACAAAGAAGATTCCGAGGTTTTATGACGGAGGAGGATTATCAAAGCTGGAAAAACCAATCAGACTATGACTTAGAACTTACGGAAATCAATGCTAGGCTGGCTTTAGAAGATTACATCCTTTCAGACGAATACGGTAACGAGTTTCACGATGCAGAAGGAAATGCAAGACAAGAATTAATTGATGATTATACGGCAGGTAGGTATTATGACCGTGAGGTTTCTCAAGCAGATGTAGATAAAGCTTCTGCCCCAGAAAGAATTGATTTAACCTTAGGTTTAGATTCAGGAGAAGAGTTAACAAACTCTGGAAAGTTGTTAGCCATTGGTTTAGATTTAATTGGGTTAGGGGGAAGTTCAAAACTGTATCTTACTCAAGCTGCTTTAAATTGGACAATAAATAGGCTAGAAGGCGTGTATAATAAATTAGCTGGTTCTAACATTGATTTGCCTAATTTCAATGCTCACGAAATGTTAGCTACATTAGTAAATAAAAAGTTTGTTAATAAAGACGGAGAGTCTATATTAAAAGGTGTAGCAGACGCAACTTCTTATTTGTTTCCACTTTACGACCCTTCATTAACTTTAAGTTTAGGTGCATTAGGAGATGATTTGGGTAAATTTACGCCTACAGGAGAAAGTTTGGGAAGTAATTTTATGGATGTAATGCTTGAAGGTGGAGCTTTGGACAAAGTACAAGAAGCATCAGAAGAAGGAAAATACGAAAACATAGATTTAGGTGAAAGAAAAGGGGGCATACAAGGGTTTTTATCTGATGTAAAAACCTATGTCCAAGGATTAGCCGTTGGAACACAAAAAATATTTCAACCGACCATAGCACAATTTGCGATAGATAATGCTTTGTTTGGAGGTCTTCCTGTTTCAAATGCTATTAATGGTTTAGCCGCAAACTTTGCTCCTAAAACTGCAGAGGATTGGGTTCGTTGGGCTAACGCTAAAGGTTTAGACCCAAACAAAATAGAAGAAAGCGACATTTCATATTGGCGTTCTGCTTTAGATGAGTGGATGAATGAACCAAAATCTAATGGTATAACCACTTGGAATGAAATGGTAGAAAACCTTGAATCTGAAGGTTTAGTAAGTAATTATTTTGATACCTTAAATACTTTTGTAGCCAACAAAGTAGGTAAAGAAATAGACCAATTGCAACCAGTTGATTTGGTTACTGTGCTAACTGAAGAGGTTGGCGACCAAATGAGTTTAGACCAAGCATTTTCACGTACGGACAATCGCACTAGAGGAACTATCGACATAGGTAACGGATTTTTCTTTGGTACACAAATGCGAGATGAGTTACTTAAAGAATATCCTGATATTACTGAAGAACAATACGGTAGTAATTATGATTACCTTTTGAGTGAAGGCACAACAGGAACGTCTCTAGGGGAAGAATATCAAGAAGTTTCGACAACAACAGATGCAGCTTTTTATGATTATGAAACAACCAGCGAAGGTTATTACGTTATTGACGATTTTGTTGTACAGGGATACGCCTATGAAATGGGTCAAGATTCAGCTGGCAATTCAATTGTTATAGACCCTTTAACAGATTTAGCATACGAGTTTAACCCTGAAAGAGTTTACTCTAACAACACTTATGCTTTTCCGACTATAAAATCGGAGCATATAGTAAATACAAATCTAAAGCTTGGTGAAAATGAAATAAAACAATTAATGCAATCAGGGAGAATGAGTATACCTGAAGTATATAAATATGCTAGGGAGAACCCTTTAGCCTTTTTGGGTTTACAAGATATAGAACAATTTAATCAAAGAGTAGCTCAACGTGTAGGAGACGGCACTATTTTTACAACTGCAGATGGAGAACTTATACGCCCAAATACGCAAGCGGGTGGTCCAACCCTCGATATAACAACTTTAAAAGGGGAATACTTTTATAATGACCCTACTAATTATGTTAACCAAATATTAAAAGATGATTTTGAACCTTTTGCAAAACAAAAGTATGGAATAACAAATAGTGACATAGGTCAGTTTTCGTCAGAAAACCGAGATTTAGTTCAATCAAATCTTCGACCTGAAGTTAAAGAATTTATAAATACGGATGCGTTTCTTCCTTGGAATTTTGTTAATGGAGTAAATCCCTATAAAGATGGAATGATGTCGTCTTTAAATCCATTTGATGAATTTTTGTTAAATTCTGGCAGAACAGATGAACAAGGAAATGTAACAACTTTTGGTCAACAAACTTATGACGATAGGTTAACAGACGATACACCTACCTATAGAAAATTAGACTATGAATTTATTTCCGATGCAGATGCAGGATTTGAAGTTCAAACATACGGAGGAGGTTTAGTTCGTGACCCAGAAACAGGAATAGTAGAAGGCTTTAACCCTGAAAAAGTAACTTCTGATGGGCAATATTTATTCCCAACCCTAAGTAATGATTATATTTTAAGGGGAAAAATAATGAATCCGTACGCTAATCAAGGAGCAGGAGGGCATCGGGATTTCCAAGGTGCAACCATTGATTACGCATTAAGTTTTCAAGAGGTAGATAGGTTAAAAAGCATAGGTGCATTACCTCAAGACTACAATGCAGATTGGTATTTCACCGAAAGACCCTTAAAATACTCTGGAGAATTTCGTGCCGATAGTATCTATTACAACCCCCAATATACTAATTCTCCTGGCAGTTCTTATTTGTATGAACAAACAGGTCGAGATGAATATACTGCCTACCAAGGGCTATATAAAACTGACTATGGAACAAGTGAAGCCTTCCAAGATATATTCGATGATTACACTAACCCTTATCCAGATTATGTTCCATTTGTATCAAATTACGATGAGGAAACACAAAGCTATGTAGCGCTTCCTGATTTTAATGTTAATTCGTATAGCACTGTAAACGAATTAATTTTGGGTTACAATGAAAGGGTAAACCTTATTAATAACAGTTCAATGTCTTTTGCACAAAGAGAGTATGAAAAAGATAATCTATTTAAAAATTATACTTACAGGAAAAATTACTTTGATATAGTAAAGACTTCTACTGACGCAGATGCAGTTAGAGAAGAACTAGATGAACTTAAAGAAAGTGGTAGAACAGAAGACCAAGACGAAATTAATAGGTTAGAAGGTATTTTAGCAGAAGTGCAAGCATTTGAATTACCAGATTTTTCTGTAGAAGCATTTAGAGAGCAAGGTCAATCATACCTTGATGACTACATTACCGAAATAAACCAAGCTAAAGAAGATGGGTTTATAAATCTTTTTAATGCAGAGTTGTTATTATCTGATGTAACTGAATTACTTGGGGTAGAACAAACAAGAGCTACTTTATCTGGAGATTTAGCAACATCGGAAACTACAAGAACCACTTTAGCAGCTTCCCTTAAAGCCGCCGAAACTAAAAGAGATGAGTTCAAAGAAGCTTTAGACATAAAAACCCGTGAATATGACCAAGCAGTTATAGCAAGAAACGATTTTAAAACAGAGAGAGATACCGCTTTAGGGCGTATTAAAGAGTTAGATGCAGAAATTTTAGGCTTGGAAGATAGTCAATTTGTGCAATTAGACGATTTTGTAGTAACTGCTTTTGAAAATGAGACTGATTTGCGTGATGGTTTTAATGATTTTGAAACATATTTAAACGAACAGAGCATTAGTTCTGAGCAAAAAACATTAGAATTAGATAGAGCTATTGCGTTAAGGGATTTAAAGTTAGCAGAATTAACTGAACCGTATACTTTACCTGATTTAGAAGTAACTGCTGATATGTCTAAAGAAGAGTTTAATGCTTACTTAGATACGTATGAAAGTATAATGTCTAATAATGTAGAGGAAGAATATAAGAATAATGTACAAACACTTTTAGCAGAATACAGAAGCACAGTAAACGCTCAATACGATGCAGCTAGCGTGCAAGCTGGATTGCTTACAACTGCTAATCGAGAAAAACTTGCAGCCGTCACTTTAGCAGAAACTAGAAAAACTAAAATTGGTGAATTAGATGAACAGATTGGAGGTTTGAAAGGGGAATTGTCAGGTGCTTTATCAAAACAATATATTGAGATTACAGACTTTGACCCAGCTGGTGCAAACATTAAGGATGACATAGCTCTCTTTAATGCTTTTACTGAATTTAAAAATTCAATTAATTCCAACGAAAATTTATCAGCAGCACAAAAAGAAAGAGAATTAAATATAGCACAAGCTACTTACGATTATTATAGTGAAATAATAGAAGCACCTTTTGTTTTAGACGATTACGTTGTTACTGGAACTTTAAACGAAGAAGATGCCCTAGCATACCATACTGATTTCTTAAACAATTTAGAGGATTTAATTGGAACAGAAGATGGCATTTCTCAAGACCAATTTGATAATTTTTCTACTTTACTAGGGGGTATGAAAGATGCTCATATATCCAATCTTACATACAAGAGTGAATCAATCTCAAACGCAGGTACAATATCTGAATTAAGAACAACCATACGGGGGAAAGACGATGAAATAGGGAGATTAGAACAAGGGTTATATGTAGAGGTTGATAGCTTTAATATTACTTCTGGCACATTAGAAGGTGCTACTGCTGAGTTCAATGCCTTTGTATCAAACTTAGATTCTCTAGGATTAACAGATGCTCAAAAGGCTTTAGAAACAAGCTTTGCTCAAAATTCATTAGATTTATTTAATGAATTAAACGACATATATGTATTGCCCGATTTTGCGGTTACTGCTACTGATGAAACTACGCTTAATACTTATTTAGATAATTACCTAGGTTTTGTAGACCAAGCTTTAGCTGACGGGGATTTAACTTCTGACCAAGCGTTGTCCGTCAGAAACATAATTGAAAGCGTACGCACAAACGGTGTAGCTTCTTTTGCAGCAGAGGCAGAAAGCGCAGGTAGGTTAGAACAAATAGGAACTTTAAAAGGGGAAAAATCAACCCTAGAGGGTGAATTGTCAATTGCTCGAGGAGAAACGTTAGCATCTAAGGGGTTACAGTATACAGACTTTAATTCGTTTGACCCAAGTGACATAACTGCAAGCCTAGAGGGAGACCCACAAAAAGAACTTCAAGATAGGTACAATGCTTTTGTAACCACTGTAAATGAATCTAGTTTATCCGATGGTCAAAAACAAAGTGAAATAGCATTTGCCGACAAGATATTTAATTTATATAATCAAGATTTAGAAATACCTGCATACGAATTGCCAGACTTTAGTGTAATTTCGGAAGGAGATTTAACAGGATTAAATAATTTAGAAAACCAAAGTATATTTGAATTAGATAATTATTTAGAAAATAACTATATTACCCAAGAGCAGTACGATGAAAACTTAACTGCAATACAAAATGCTGCGGATTCAAGAAAATCTGAAATTGTTCCTATATACGAACTGCCCGAGTTTGCGGTTACTGCGTTAAATGTAGATGGTACATATGAAGATTTAGAAGCTGAATATGTAGCAATAATGGAAGACTTGCAGTTTAATTACTTAGACGAAGGGTATATTAACGTTAATGAGTACAATAATTTAAAGACTCAAATTGATACTTTGTATAGTCAACAACGAGCAGACATTACCCCTGTTTACGAATTACCTGATTTTAGTGTTTATACTACCCTAGAAGAAGGTGGAACATTTGATGAGTTAAATGCAGAGTATGACAGTGCAAAGCAATCTTTATTTAATAACGCTCAGTTGGGTTATATGACTTCTCAGGAATACATAGACCAATTGCAACAATTAGAAATTTCGTATAATGATACACGAACAAGAATAGCACCAGCTTATGAATTACCTGATTTTACAGTCTATGGGACTTTAGAGGAAGGTTCGGACTTTACTGAGATTGATGCAGCGTATGAGTCAGAGAAGCAAGCTTTATTGGATTATGCAAACTCAGGGTTTATTACAACCTCTGAATACTACAATTATTTAACGGAATTAGATAATAGTTACACCCAAAGAAGAGAAGGCATAATGCCTGCATACACTTTACCTGACTTTGAGGTAACTGGAAGTATGACCGACATAGATGAATTGTATGAAAGTTCATTGGGTAGGATAGAATCATTTGTAGACCAAGGTTATTTTCCAGCGGGTTTTGATGTTTTAGATTTAAGAAATCAATTAACTAGCTCAAGGGATGCAGCTAGACTAAGATTACAAAATATATACACTTTACCTGACTTTGAGGTAACAGATACAGAGGGCGTATTTACTCAAGACGATATACAGGATTTATTTGACGAATACGATGAGGGATTGCAAACCGATGTAATGGGTGGATTGCTAGATTTTAGTGATTACACTGGAGCTTTGGATTTAGCTAAAGGAATTTTTGATACAGAATACGCAAAACGAAAACCACTACAACCAATAGGAACGGGATTAGTAGAAGTAGATGACGATTTCTACAATGCAAATCCTCCCTTTGAAGGTCCAGGAGACACCTCAATAGGCACGGGGTCGCCGGGATTAATAGGAGGTATTGATATAGGTGCTACAATAGGAGAAAATTATATGGCAAAACTAGACCCAGCTTATCAGCTTGCTGAAATATTACTTGGAGAAGCAGGAGCAAGAGACTTGTTCCCTACTGGCAAAAGCCGAGGAATCGCAGACGATGAATTTATGAGCGTAGTAAACGCTTTCCAAAAAAGAAGCACGGAAGATTCTTTTGAAATCCAAGAAGGATTAGCAGGCAGAACACAGGCTCTCGCAGACGAGCAAAAGAGATTGCAAAGACAATCAGACATTAACTTGCTTGGAGAGTTTGGCGAACCATACAAACAAGCTTTAGAAGAACTTTACCCAGAAGGAGCTACTGCATTACAAAACCAAGCTGACATTGCTAGGCGTAGGACGGAAGAAGCTAGTGGAGGTTTAACTCCTGACCAACGAAATAGAGCAGAGCAAAATGCTTATTTGTTTGGAGCAGAAAGAGGAAGAGAATACGACCCTATTACTTTGATGACTCAACTTGGAGAAGAAGAACAGATTCGCCAACAAAGAGATACATTGGCTTCTTCGATGAACACTCAGACTTTAAATATGGAAAGAGGTTTCTATGGAGACCTTCCAGGTATTTTAGGAACAGACAGTCCATTTATACAAGGAGTAGGTCAAGTAGAAACTCCGTTTAATATAGCAGGTCTTATGGACTTAGGAACAACTGATTATGCAAATCAACAAAGATTGCAAGAAGCTCAATCTGCAGTCCAAAGGTTACAAAACGATTACAATACTGCTCTTGCTATGAATGAACCAAGTAGAGCTAAAAGCTTATTAGTTCAATTAGGAGAAGCAAACAATGTGGTTAGCAGTCTAAGTTCTGTGATTCAAAATACTAGTCAAGCTTTTGGAACAGTAAAAAATATATTCTCAAGTATGTTTGGTAATAATTACGCAGCTGACCAACAATCTTTTAATGATTATTACAGTTCAACAGGAAAAGGAACTCAAAAAGTAGATAACATATTGTCTCAATTCGGATTATGATAAGTGTAACACAAGGACCTAGAAACAATGCAGGATTGGGTGCATTAAACTATGATAAAACTTTTGAAGCTGGTGCTGAAGGCGCAAGAGCTAAGTACAGAGCTGGAGAACAAAAGAACCAAGCAGTTAATGACGCATTTGCAAAGATGCAGGAAACCTACAAGTTAAATGAAATAACTGGTGCAAAGGTTCAAGCAGCTATACAACAAAACCCTGCTTTGTTTCAGGGGTTAGAGGGTGGCACAGACGCTACCTCTAAAGCTTTTGCCGCTCTTCAAAACGGAACTGCAAACCCTACGCACGTAGCTATGCTTAGTGCATATGTAGATGCAGCAAACACTCAGCAAACTCAAGCTTTACAAGCAAAGAATTTACAATCACAAGAAAAAGAAAGAATGATTCTTGAAGAAGTAAATAGATACAATGCTGAAGTTTTCACACAGGCAGTAGAAAATGCCGAAGCAGAAAATAGGGAAGTAACGGCAGCTGATTACCAAAGTGTTGGTTATAATGTAGCTAAACAAATCGTAGACCCAACTGTTAAAAATGAATTCATAAGTAGCCTATTTGACTTTACAGACCGAATTGCTCAATCGGAAAAAATAACAGGCGACACTGCTGATATACAAAACTTTAAATTTACCAAAGAACAATACGAGACCGTTCACGATTTAATACAAAAAGGTAATATGGTAGAGGCTAAACGAGTATTGCGTGCATTAGGCGTTAAACTTGAGTATAAGAGTAGTACATTTACCGACGAACTTACAAATGTATCCGACGAAGAACTAAGAGCAAGATTCGGACCTTCCGTAGATTCACAAGGTGGTGATACTGAAGTGCCAAGCATAATAACATATGAATACAAGGGTAGACCAGTTGGAACAACAGTTTCATATGCTTCTGGAAATGAACCTGTAGAAAAGATAAAAAGCAATGCTAAGGGAGCAAATAAAATTATTCAAAAAGTTACACAAAGTAAATTTGAAACTTATACAAGGGAGGACCAGAAAAAATATTTAGAAAAATACGGAGAAGAATTTAAAGAAGACGAAGCAGCACAATTGACTGACGCAGAGTTAGAAGCATCCGTATTTGAATAATGAGTAAGAATGCTAGAGAGGTTTTAGAGTGGCTTCACAGTAATAAGGATTTAGCTGAATCTGACCCTGCAAGGTACGAAAAAGCGAAAGAGTTATATCAAAGAAAAAAACAACAAGAGGAACAAGTAGGTCTTCCTGCCGCTGATTCTAAACAACCAGGTTTCGGTAGCATCGCTGCTGGAATGGGGGCTGAAATAGGCATAGGTGCAGTAGGCAAATATGGGGGAATGGGCATTGGCGCTACTATTGGTTCTGCCGTTCCTATAGTTGGCACTGCAATAGGAGCTAGTGTAGGATACGGAGTAGGTGCTATG
>Ga0209535_1001946_pt1 | contig 13677 bp, 17 predicted proteins | sample LinPmetageLP28_FD_184041 | JGI IMG/M metagenome (GOLD analysis project Ga0209535, IMG submission 184041) | Marine viral communities from the Pacific Ocean - LP-28 (SPAdes) (version 2) | ecosystem: Environmental > Aquatic > Marine > Oceanic | place: Pacific Ocean | collected 2009-08-22 | reverse complement strand
GTATGGCTTTTCCATATAATGAAATGGTTAGAGAATGGAATGGTGCGTTAGTACATAACTCAGAGTACGAACCTAAGCAACCACAGCTACAACCTAAACCAACTAATGCAGATCCACAAGCTTTACAAAGAGCAAGACCTGCAAGAACAGAATTTGCAACAGAAGATTTTTTACCTAACAATCCTTTTTCTGTTCCTAACGCTTCTAAAATTTTAACTGTTAATGCTGCTAACAGTAAGTTAGTAAATGGAGATATTGTAAGATTTAGAGATCTTAAAACTCCTGTGGGTAGTCCAACTCTTCCTAATAATGTCCCTATTGTAGAAGTAGAATTATCGACCACACTTACAGCAGATATTACAGAAACAGCAACTTCAATTACTGTGGCGGACACACAATGGTTTCCTAATTCAGGTTATTTTGTTATTGAAAAAATTAATAGCGAAACAGGTATGTATGAAAATGAGACAATTAAATTTAGTTCCATAAATCGTGGGACTAATACATTTACAATTGAACAAAGAGGGACTTCTGCTTCTTTTAGAGGGCAATCTCCTGCACCAACAACAGCCAGTTCTCATTCTTCTGGAGCTAAAATATTTGGTGGTTGGGAAGCAACTATGGTACAAACAACTTTTGTCAATGACGCTAATACTACTATTACTGAAGAAAATAGTTTTACAATAAGTCTAGATGGTGGAGGAGTTGTAGGTGGTGATCTATCAGGCGGTGGTTTACAGTGTACATACGGCCCAATAAATGATAGAGCTTAATTATGTCAGGAGTTTCAATTTATACATACGATACACTTAAACAAGCAATCAAAGATTATACTGAGGTTGATGATTCTGTATTTACAACATCTATCTTAGATGGTTTTATAATGGCTGCTGAGTATAGAATTAATAATGAACTACCCATGGACTCTGATAGATTTGTACAAGAAGGTACATTATCCACAGACAATAATACAATTAATGTTCCAGCTGGTGCTTTATTTATTAGAGGTGTTGAAGTATTTAACTCAACAACGGACTCTACGGGTAACGGTAGTTGGTTAGAAAAAAAAGATCAAACATATCTATCTGAATATACCGATAGATTAACTGGACCAGAAGGTGATTTAACTTCACAAGATGTAACTGGTTTTCCAAAATACTACGCTATGTTTGGTGGTGCTACACTTAAAACAGACACTACGTCAGGAGGACTATATATAGCCCCTACACCAGATGCAGCTTACAAATTTAGAATATATTACAACAAAATGCCAGTAGGACTTGGTTCTGGTGGTGATGGAAACTCTACTACATACATAAGTAATTACTTTCCACAAGGGTTATTGTATGCTTGTTTAGTAGAAGCATTTGGGTTCTTAAAAGGTCCTATGGAGATGTTGACATTGTATGAGAATAAGTATAAAACTTCAATACAACAGTTCGCAGGAATGCAAATTGGGAGAAGAAGAAGAGACGATTACACTGACGGTACTGTTAGGATACAAGTCAAATCACCTTCACCGTAAACTAGGAGATAAAAATTATGGCAATAACATCAGCAGTATGTAATAGTTTTAAAACAGAAGTTTTACAAGCGTTACATAACTTTACAGCATCATCTGGAAACAGTTTTAAATTAGCTTTATACACAAGTAGTGCTACTTTAAATAAATCCACAACAGCTTACTCATCAACAAACGAAATATCAAACACGTCAGGTTCAGCTTATTCTGCAGGTGGTATAGCACTTACAAGTGTAACTCCAGCTTTGTCAACAGATACAGCTTGTTGTGACTTTGCAGATGCTAGTTTTACTTCTGCTTCATTTACAGCTAATGGTTGTTTAATATATAACGATACAAACGCTGATAGAGCAGTTTGTGCAATCGCATTTGGTGGAGACAAAACTGTATCAAGTGGAACTTTTACAGTTCAATTTCCAGTAGCAGACGCATCAAACGCAATCCTTCGTATAGCATAGGGAGTAACTCCTTATGGCTAACACTTGGAGCACAGGGGTCTGGGGACAAAACGAATGGGGCGATCAAGGTCCTGTTGTAATCACTCTAACAGGTCAAAGTGCAACTTCAAGTGTTGGGCAAGCCACAGCAGCTCAAATTATTAATGTAACTCCATCAGGTCAAAGTGTTACTTCAAGCATAGGTAGTCTTACTTTAGAATTAACTTCCAACATATCTTTAACAGGTTTACAATCTCAAACAGAACTTGGAACTTTTGATAATGCCGGTACGTTAGTTGGTTGGGGTAGAAATGGTTGGGGTGAAGAACCTTACGGAGATTCATTTAATAAATTAGAACAACCAGCAGGGTTGAGTGCAACTTCTAGTGTTGGTTCTGTAGTAATTGGAGCAGGAGTTAATTTAATCGGTGTAAGTTCAACATCTTCTGTGGGTGCTTTAAATCCTTCGGATGTAATGGGGTTAACTGGTCAAAGCGCTACATCTAGTGTAGGATCTATTGTTTCTGAAATAGGAGTTCCATTAACAGGAGTTAGTTCAACATCCTCTGTAGGTGCTTTAAGTCCTGCAGATGTAATGGGATTAACGGGAGTATCTACAACTGCTTCATTAGGAGCAGTAGAAATTACTTCAGTAGAAATAACTGTACCAACAGGTCAAAGCGTTACATCTAGTGTAGGGGCTATTGCCCTTGAAATAGGAGTTCCATTAACCGGTGTACAAGCAACGTCTGCAGTAGGTTTAATTTCTCCTTCAGATGTAATGGGTTTGACTGGATTATCAACAACATCTAGTGTAGGAAACATTATTATGCTAGGCTATCAAGATGTTGACATAGTAGGGAATACATCGTATACAGATGTAACACACGTAGCTTAGGAGAACAGAATTATGGCATCAACTTTTACAGATCTTGGCTTAGAGCTAATGGCAACCGGCGAAAACGCTGGTACTTGGGGAACAAAAACTAACGCAAATTTAAGTCTTGTAGAACAACTTACGGGTGGGTATCTATCTTTAGCTGTTGCAGGATCAGGAACTACAGCTTTAACAATAGCAGAAGGTGCTTTAACAGGTACTGCTCAACAAAGAGTTATAGAATTAACAGGTGCTCTTACAGGATCTAGAATTTTAACAGTCCCTCTTCTTACAGAAAATTTTTATTTTATTAAAAATAGCACTACTAATGCAGAAACATTACAACTTAAAGCAGTTTCCGGTTCAGGCGCAACAGTCACTTGGGCAACTACTGATAAAGGTTGGAAAATTATTTATGTAGATGGTGTAGCAACTAATACAGGTGTTTACGAAATTCCTATGACATCAGCAGATGATGTAACTCTTACAGGAACACAAACTTTAACAAACAAAACTTTAACCGCTCCTAAAATTGGTACTTCAATTTTAGATACTAGCGGAAATGAATTATTACTTTTAACAGCTACCGGTTCAGCAGTTAATGAATTTACTTTAGCAAATGCTGCATCAGGTGCAGGACCAACTTTATCATCAACAGGTGAAACCAATGTTGATATTAATATTATTCCAAAAGGAACTGGAGATGTGGTTCTAGCTGGTGACACTGTAAAAGTTGGTGATTCAGGAGCAGCAGCTGTCCTTACTTCTAATGGAGCAGGAACTCTAACAGTAACTACTGGTGGAGCAACCGACCTAATTTTAAACACAAACGGTGGTACTAACTCAGGTAATATTACAATAACAGACGCAGCTAATAGTGACATGAATGCATCACCTGACGGCTATGGAAGATTTATTATTAATGGTCAAGGTGCAATTCAAAGTCTTACAGAAAAAGTAAACATAGATACGGGCTCTGGACCATCAGGTACTTTTCCTTTTGATGTACTTACATCAGCAGTTATATATACTACTCAAGGTGCTGCAGCAGATTGGACTTTAAATGTTAGAGGAAATGCTTCTACAAGTATTAATACTATTATGGACACAGGAGAAACTTTGACTATTGCGCACTTAGCAACAATTACGGGTTCTGAATATAGAATGACTCAACTTCAAATTGACGGAAGTAATATTACTCCAGAATGGCAGGGTGGAACAGCACCTTCAGAGGGAAATACTAACTCCGTAGATGTATACACATTTACAATCATAAAAACTGCTAACGCAACATTTACTGCATTAGCAGCATTAACACAATTCGCATAAGGAAACATAAATGCCTTTATTAAGCACATTTGGAGCAGCATCTAGAGGGGGCTTCGGAAGAGGTGGTGTTGCAGTATTATTTGTAACAGCTACAGGTGGAACAGTCACTACTTGTGGAGATTTTAAAATTCATACATTTACAGGCCCTGGTACTTTTTGTGTATCTTGCGCAGGAGATGACGTAGGTTCAAACTCGGTCGAATATATGATCGTTGCTGGTGGAGGTGCTGGTGGACGGTATATAGCTGGAGGTGGAGGAGCAGGAGGATTAAGAGATAATTTTCCAAGTCCTGCTTTTGGTGGTCAACCGGTAACAGCCCAAGGTTATCCAATTGCTGTAGGTGGCGGTGGAGCAAGAGGTGGTCCAGCTTCTCCTATGGGAGTTTTAAAATCTGCAGGCGGTGATGGTGGAACATCTTCAGGTTTTGGTATTAGTACTACCGGTGGCGGCGGTGGCGGCGCAGATAGAATGGCAAACGGTAGACCCGGCGGTTCTGGCGGAGGACAAGGTGGTAGAGGTACCTCAGGTGTCGGATCAGGATCACCTGGACAAGGAAATAATGGTGGTGCAAGAAATGATGCTGGAGGCGGTGGCGGTGGTAAAGGTGCTGTCGGCGGAACAGGAAGTCCAAACAATGTCGGAGGAGTAGGAGGAGTAGGTAAAGCTTTCCCAACTGCTTTTGTCGGTTCAAATGGACAACCTAGTGGTGGTTCACAATATTTTGCTGGAGGAGGAGCGGGTGGTATTTATGATACTCCCAATGGTCCTTCTGCTGGAGGATTAGGTGGAGGCGGAGAGACACCACCTGCAAGTAGTGTTCAAAACGGTGAGTCCGGTGACGCTAATACTGGAGGCGGAGGATCTGGAGACGCTGAAAAAAGTGGATCAAGTGGAGCACCAGGAAATGGTGGTTCTGGCGTAGTAATAATAAGGTATAAATTTCAATAATGGCACATTTTGCAAAAATAGATGATGATAATTTAGTAATAAATGTATTACATGTTAACAATTCTGATATTTTAGATGATCATGGAGAACAAGAATTACTTGGTCAACAACATTTACAAACACATAATAACTGGCCAGCTAACCAATGGATTCAAACTTCTTACCATTGTAATTTTAGAGGAAACTATGCAGGTATAGGATACACTTGGGATCCAACAAATGAAATATTTTGGCCTAAAAAACTTTATGCATCGTGGGTAAAAGATATCGATAATGCAAAATGGAAATCACCTATTGGTGATGAACCTGTATTAACTACTGAACAACAATCTCAAAATGAAGCTGGTACCCATAATTGGTTTTATCAATGGAACGAAACTGTTTATCAAGCGGACAATACTCAAGGTTGGGTTTTAGCAAACAATAATTAACATCCTTGTTTTATATTTAAAAATATTGTATAAAAAATATACATGGACAAGAAAGAACTACTTAATGTTTACTATGGTAATTTAAAAATGCCTGAAGGATTTGAGATAAATCCAGAGCCTTTAATATTATCTACAACTTCACAAAAAATATTAAATAAAAATTTTTCTTTTTCAAAAGAATGGGATAAAATTGATACGTACATCAGAGAATATTCTTTAGTAAAACATGACTTGCCTATTGAAGGGATTGAAACTTGGGGAGATATGTATCTTCCAAACCAATGTTCTAAACCATTAAAAAATAATGGAGACTTTACTTTAATATATGGAGTTAAAATAAAAAATACTTGTAACATTGTCATAAATTATGACCATGATAAAACTTGGGAAATACCTTTGGTGACCAATAAGTATATCATGTTTCCTTCTTCAAAAAAATATTATGTAGAACATAACAAATCTACTGAGATAAACTATATACAGACTATTTTGTATGAACTTAAATAATTATTTTTATTGTTTTCCATCTGCTATACCCTCAAAACTTTGTGATGAAATCACACAACACGGATTATCTTTTGGTGAACAAATAGCTACAACAGCTAAACAAGGTGTGAATAGGGATGTTGTTAATAATCCTTTAAACAATAAAGAAATAGAAGATTTAAAACAAATAAGGGATTCAAACGTTGTTTGGTTAAATGAACCCTGGATATATAAAGAAATACATCCTTTTATACATTTAGCTAATAAAAAAGCAGGTTGGAATTTTGAATGGGATTGGTCAGAGAATTGTCAATTTACAAAATATAAACTAAATCAATATTATGATTGGCATTGTGATTCAAATTATTTTACTTATCAAGATAATAAAAATCAAAATACCTACGGTAAAATAAGGAAACTATCTTTAACTTGTCAACTAACAGATGGGAATGAATATGAAGGTGGGGAGCTTGAGTTTGACACAAGATCATATGATCCAAGAGAGAAAAAAATAATTAGTTGTAAAGATATTTTACCAAAAGGTTCTATAGTTGTTTTCCCTAGTTTTGTTTGGCATAGAGTTAAACCGGTTACTAAGGGAATAAGGCATAGTTTAGTAATGTGGAATTTAGGGTATCCATTTAAATGACCGAAATAATATTATTCCCCAAGATAATAAAATTTATTCAATATAAAAAAGATTTAAAAACTTTTATTAAAGAAGTTAATTTAATTAAAAAAAAATACCCTGAGGGGGGACATAATTGGTATGACACAAATAAAGTTTACAATACCAATGGAACATATAATTTATATGAGAATAAAAAATTTAAACCTCTTTTAAAATGGATTGATAATTGTGTAAAAGAGTATTGTGAAAAATTACAGGTACATTCAAACATGTATTTAAAAAATGCTTGGTTAAATATATATAAAAAAAATCAGGGACAAGAATACCATGATCATAATACAAGCAGCATAAGTGCTATATTTTTTTTAAAAGGTTCAGTTAAGTCAGCTAAAGTTTTGTTTACTGATTTTAATAATAAAATAAACTTGAAAATAAAGAATTATATAGATATAAACTCAACTGTATGGAAGGTACCTTTTTCTGAAGGAACATTAATTATATTTAGAGCAGATACTGTTCATGGAGTTGAACAACATTTATTAAATGAAGAAAGAATATCAATTGCAATAAATTATATAATAAAGAAATAGAATGGAATTATTAGAATCATTTATAACACCTATAACTTTTGAAAATAAACAAGAGTTTTTAAAAGATTTAGTTAATAAAACAGACCCTTTAATAAAAGAATCTAAAAAAAGAAATAAAGACAGTTTAACTTACCCATCTCCTTCTTTGATGACAAATAAAGATTTTTCATATTTCCATGAATATGTAGGTAAAAAATCTTCAGAATTTTTATTCAACTGTGGTTATGATGTTGAGTCATATAAGTTAGCGATTGTGGAAAGTTGGGTACAAGAGTTTTCTAAAATGGGTGGATACCACAACACTCACTCACATTCTAATACTCATGTAAATGGTTTTTATTTTTTAAAATGTTCTGATAAAACTTCTTATCCAATATTTCACGATCCAAGAGCTATGGCTAAAGCTTTACATTTAAAGAAACAAAAAACAGAAGGAGTGTATCCTGCTGATGATAAAGTCGTAGTAAAACCAACTCCTGGAACACTGATTTTATTTCCAGGTTATTTAGAACATGAGTTTGTATTAAGTAAAGAAAAAGATACGTTTAGATTTATGCATTTTAATATTCAAGCAATACCTAATGGAGTATAATTTTAAAAAAAATAAATTTACAGTTATAAAGAAAGCTGTTGATTCTAAAATAGCAAATTTTGTTTATAACTATTTTTTAATGAAAAGACAAATTGCTAAAACTTTTTTTGAAGAAAGGTATATTTCAGAATTTAATTTAGACCATGGTTATTGGAATGATCCTCAAGCACCTAATACATATTCTCATTATGCGGATACTGCCATGGAGACTCTGTTATTATTTTGTCAAAGTATAATTGAAGAAAAAACTAATTTAAAATTGTTACCAACATATTCATATGCAAGATTATATAAAAAAGGAGACGAGCTTTTAAAACATAAAGATAGATATTCTTGCGAGATATCGGCAACTATGAATCTTGGCGGAAACCCATGGCCTATTTTTTTAGATTGTTACGGAAAAGAAATTAAAATAACTTTAAAACCTGGGGATATGCTTTTATATAAAGGAGGGGAATTAGAACACTGGAGAGAACCTTTTGAAGGTAATGACTGTGCTCAAGTTTTTTTACATTATAATAATTCAAAAACAAAAGGCTCTAAAGAAAATATATTTGATGGTAGAAAACATTTAGGACTACCAGCTTGGTTCAAAAAATAAATGTTATACCCTACTGTAATTGCAGATAATTTTTTTAATGATCCAAATAAGGTTAAAAGTTTTGGACTAAATTTAAAAAAACAAAAAGATCCAAATAGTACTTACCCAGGCACTAGAACAAAATCATTACATGAAATTGATTTGTCTTTTTTTAATTATTTAGGCATTAAAATTTTATCAGTATTATATCCTTATGAGTTTGAAAAACTTTCTTTTAAGGCAACTATGTTTTTTCAAGAAGTACCCTCTAAATTTGAAGAAGGTTGGGTGCATAGAGACAATGGTCTTATTACATCTATTATATATTTAAGTGATCATAAAAATTGTGGTACTTCTATTTGTCAATCAAAAAATGTTTACTCTAATGTTATAAATGTAAAAGAAAAACATAAATGTTTTGAGGACCCAGAAAAATTTAACGCAGTAAAAATTAGAGAACTTAATAATAATCAATTTGAAGAAACTATTAATATTAATTCAAAATATAATAGAATGATTAGTTTTGATTCAAATCATTTACACAAAGCAAATAGTTTTAAGGATGGTAAAATAAAAGAAAGTCGTCTAACATTAATTACTTTCTTTGATGAAATAAGTTATAATGGAAATAAGAGAATAAAATATCCTTTAGATGAAGCAAGAAAAAGAGATTAGAATTTTTGATAATATTATATCTTTAAAAGAACAAAACAAATTAGTTGATTTATTTTTAGGTAATAATTTTCCCTGGTTTTATATACCTGATATAACTGATCCAGTTAGTAAAAAACAAAATAGACATGCCTTATCTCACAATTTTATAAATAACGGAAAATTAAATAGTAACCATTTTACTAACATAGAGCCTATTATAAAAAACACTTGTTTAGCTTTAAATTATCAAAATGTAAAAACAACAAATGTCCGATCATTTCTGCAATTTCCCTTAAACATAAAGCATAGAAAATTAGATACCCCTCACATAGATACTACACAAAAGCATAAAGTTTTTTTATATTATGTAACAGATAACGATGCTCAAACAATTATCTATAAAGGAAAAAACGCTACTAAAATAAAACCTAAAAAAGGAAGATTGGTTGTATTTGACGGTTCTTTGTACCATACAGCTGAACAACCTAAAAAAAATATTAGGTGTGTAATCAATTGTAATATAGTTAGCTATGAAGAAGGTAATTTAAATTAAAAGAAATAGCATATTTACTTTTATTAATTAAGTTTCTACTTGCTTTATGTTTTAAAAAACTTGAGAAGATTGCAAATCGTCCAGGTTCAGGCTTAACAAATTTGTTGATTTCTGGAAATTCTAATAGTTGACTGTTGGTATTTAAATATAATACTCCCGATAAGTAACAAGGCATGTGGGTATGTTCTGAGGATCTATGGCCCATGTTTTCTTTAATTCCCCAAACTTCATCTAGATAATACGAAGGAACGATTTGAGGAAATGAATCTATTTTATCTAAAATAGGGTATAAGAAATCTAAAAAAATTTTATCTTTTGAAAAATAATTCCAATTAGTCATATAACCACTAACACTTGTAGTAAAACTTCTATTGCTTTCGTCAGCTATTCCTTTCTCAATACTGTCTATAAAATAATCACAGTTAATATTTGATTTACCTGTTATAAACGTGTAATCTACGGGCAATTTGGAATGTATTTCTGTATCAATCTTCATATTTCTAAAGCTTTTTTAACAGAATGCATCTGTAATTCAAGTGTTTTAAAGTTATTGTTAATGTGCTAAAAAGTATTATGCTACAAAAATTAGGTTTTGCCCCAGGATTCAATAAACAAGTTACCGAAACAGGCGCTGAGGGTCAGTGGTTTGATGGAGATAACGTACGTTTTAGATATGGTTCCCCTGAAAAAATTGGGGGTTGGGAGCAGTTAGGTAGCAATAAATTAACCGGTGCCGCAAGAGCCATACATAACTGGGACAATAATATTGGTACAAAGTATTCCGCAATTGGCACTAATAGAATTCTTTATGTTTTTTCAGACGGTCTTTACTATGATATTCATCCTATAAGAACTACAATTACTGGAGCAAATTTTACAAGTACAGCAGGATCACCAACAGTTACAATAACTGTTTCATCTAATCATGGTCTGCTAGATAATGATATAGTATTATTTGATGCTGTTTCTGGGTTATCTGGATCTACTTTTACAAACGCTACATTTGAAGATGAGAAATTTATGGTAACTTCTGTACCAAGTAGTACCACTTTTACAATTACAATGGCTACTAACGAAGCCGGCACACCTGTAACTAATGCTGGTTCTGCTTCTGTTCTTTGTTATTATAGTGTAGGACCTGCTACACAAGAATCAGGGTTTGGTTGGAGCTCAGGTTTATTTGGTGGTGTAGTAAATGGAGAAGCAACTAATACTCTTGCTTCTACTATAAATGATGCTGTAACCAATATCCCTTTGACTAACTCATCAACTTTTCCGGCATCAGGGACCATAAGAATAGGGACAGAAGATATATCTTACACAGCAAATAACACAGGAACAAATATATTAAGCGGGGGTGCTAGAGAAGTTAATGGCACTACAAAAGCTGCCCACAGTGGTGGTGCAACAGTCACAAATATTACAGATTACAACGGATGGGGTGAAGGTTCATCAACTACACAGTTTACACTTAACCCTGGTTTATGGGTTCTTGATAATTTTGGTACAAAATTAATTGCTCTTATTTATAACGGGGAATGTTTTGAGTGGGATGGATCAGACATAAATGCATTAACTACTCGAGCAACAATTATATCTGGAGCACCGACGGCATCACGTCACATGACAGTATCAACTCCCGATAGACACTTAGTATTTTTTGGAACAGAAACTACTATTGGAGATAAATCTACACAAGATGATATGTTTATAAGATTCTCTGATCAAGAAAATATTAATGAGTACACCATAAAGGCAGAAAATACTGCAGGTTCTCAAAGGCTTGCTGCAGGATCTAAAATTATGTCTGCTATTAAAGGTAGGGATGCTCTTTATGTATGGACCGATACTGCATTATTTCTAATGCAATTCGTAGGTCAACCTTTTACTTTTGCATTTCAACAAGCAGGGACTAACTGTGGGTTAATTGGTAAAAATGCCTGTATCGAAGTTGATGGTTCGGCGTATTGGATGTCAGACAACGGTTTCTTTAATTATGATGGTCAGTTGAGATCCATGCCTTGTCTAGTAGAGGATTTTGTTTACTCCGTAGATCCCGGACTTGGTCTTAATAATGTAACTAGAGATTTAATTAATGCAGGTATTAACAATCTTTTTGGAGAGATAAATTGGTTCTACTGTTCAGCTACGGCTACTTCGGTTGATAGAGTGGTTAGCTATAATTATGTAGATTCTACAACTGAAAGACCTATTTGGACAACAGGGTCTTTAAATAGATCCGCTTGGGTAGATTCTGCTGTATACGAAAAACCTCATGCAACACTTTATGACCCTGATGATAATGCCTCTTATGATGTCACTGGAAACGTAGATGGAAGTAGTATATACTATCAACACGAAACAGGGACCGATCAAGTTAATGCCGGCAATGCTATTACTGCTGTTAATGCTAATATTCTTTCTGGTGATTTTGATATTACCCAAAAAAGAAGTAATACAGGTCAAGCAGTAGGGACTCCTGATCTTAGAGGTGATGGTGAATATATGATGAGGATAAGTAGATTTATACCAGATTTTATAGAACAAACAGGTGACACTGAAATTAGTTTTACAACTAGAAACTATCCTAATACCGCCGCAACAACTACAAATTTTACATCAACCGAAACTACAAATTTTAAAAGCACCAGACTTAGAGCTAGATCAATTGCATTAAAAGTATCCAATACAGGTACTGGAAAAAATTGGAAACTCGGTACTTTTAGATTAGATATTGCACCAGGAGGAATGAGATAATGGCTACTGACCAAGAGATAAGAGATGCAGGTATACTATACATGCCTCAACAAAAATATTTACAAAACCCATATGAATTACCTGTAGCACCAGATCCTGTAGCACCGGTACCCGGTGGGATAACAAATACAAATGCTTTTAATAATAGTGGTGGTGGAGGTGGGGCTCTGCAAGTTGGAGACCCTATGATGAATTTTGATAATTATTATAATTATACTGGTAACAAATATATGCAAAACCAGAACACACCTAATTTAGATATGACCTATGATCAAAAACTACAATCTAATTTTATGGGTATGCCAAGTTACAGACAACAAGAATTAACGGGTCCAGACATGGGTGAGTATATTGGATCTGGTACGAACATTCCTTTAGAACAAACTATGGCAGGTAAGATACAGTCTGGTGTACAAGGTGCAGGAAAAGGTATAAAAAATTTAATGGGGATGCTACCTACGCCAAGTAATTTATTAAATAAATTTGGTATACAAAATTTTAATTCTTTATCTCCAGCAGATCAATTATTTATAAAAACAAATAGTGGGTATAGAGGCCCTACTGTGTTTGGTGAAAATACTGGTGGAGGAAATGTTGATCCATTTGGATTAAATGTTGAATCAGGGTTCGGTAATTATGCAGGAGCAGTAAGAGATAACTTTTCTCAACTACAAGATACTCTGACAAACAAAGACAGAGGAGCAGTGACTTTTAATGAAGTAACAGGTATGTTTGAGGGAGAAGACGAGGATTTAGTAGCAAGAACAAATAAACAAACTAACATGATAAGAAATAAATTTTTATTTAGAAAAAAACAAATAGACCAACAAGAAAAAAACCAAAGAGATATAGATAAAAAAGCTGCTCAAGATGCAGCAATAGCAGCCGCAGAAAATAGAGCAAAACAAAAAGCAGCAGAAGTAGGTGCTGACAAAGGTACAGGTCCCGGTGGTAGTGGTAGCCGAAGAGGTGATGCAGATATAAGTGATAGCAAGAGAGGCGGTTTTGCGACTGATGACACAGCAGGTTTTTTTGCTAAAGGTGGCAGAGTTGGTTTTAAAAACGGAGGCTTAGCAAGTATTTTATAATGGCAAAACTTGTACAAACATTAACTAGAGCCGGTAAGGAATACACACAGGTTAATCTACAGTCATTGGTTAGGGACCTAGATAGTGTTATAATAAAATTAAATAGTACGTTTCAAGAAGAAGTAAAACAGGAGATAGAAGCTAAGAGTTTCTTTTTAGAATAATGGGAAAAGTATACGACGAATTTGAACAACTAAGTAT
>Ga0209535_1001943_pt1 | contig 13683 bp, 13 predicted proteins | sample LinPmetageLP28_FD_184041 | JGI IMG/M metagenome (GOLD analysis project Ga0209535, IMG submission 184041) | Marine viral communities from the Pacific Ocean - LP-28 (SPAdes) (version 2) | ecosystem: Environmental > Aquatic > Marine > Oceanic | place: Pacific Ocean | collected 2009-08-22 | reverse complement strand
ACGTTCTGCTGACCCGATGGTTTCCATGCCGCCTAGAATGACATCCATTTTTTTGGCAGTTGTGCCATCATCGTTTCTGGCCATGTTCCAAAATGGTGAAGTCATTTCAGGAAAGTTTGTGATAATGGTTTGACCAAATTCTTTTTGCATGGCTGTTTCATGTTCTGCTGTCATTTCTACATCCGCACCAATGCCAAAATGTTGTTGCCAATCCGCATATGTTTTTTCTGTGAGTTCTCCAAATCCAAGATATTCTACAAGTTCATACTCCATGGCTTTGAGGTCATCAACACTGCCTGGCATTTCAAATTCAAACATTGGAAATATTATGTCATGTCTACCTGGGATAGCATTGGGCTCTTGTCTGTATGAAGTGGAGACACAAAAAAACCCCTTACTAGAGGGGCTACTTAATAATTCGTGTTCCAGCCACATTTGGCCTGTTTGTGGCAGGGGCCAAACATTGCCTGCATAGTTGTAGGTTGCTACATTGAACGGGTCTTCACAAGCGGCAAGTATTGATAGTCTGTTTTGGGTGTGGACTTCTAAGAATCCTTTGTCCAAAAAAAATGACCTTAAAAGGCCAACAGTCTTTGTAAATTTGTGGGGGTCGATGAGTTGCGTCATTTTTTTTCCTTTCGAACTCGAGCCAAAAAAAAATTTTGGTCAAAAAAAATTGCTTATTGACTCGGAATATTTATATTATAGGTTAAAGATTGGCATCTTCCATGCCAGCAACTCTAAGTTTTACTATGTTGGTGATGTGCCACTGCTTTTGATCCAGTGCTTTGATCACACCCAGCCATTTGTTGCGTAGCAGTGCCCATTCGTTCACAATGGCTTCATAGTCACACACTTCATCTTCACCTTCTGCATATTTTTCAGCATCACGTGAAGTCAGTGCTCTTTGATAGTTCTCTAAATATTTTTTGTAGTGCTTGGTTTTTAGTTTACGCAGTTGTATTTCTAAGTGTTTGAGAATGCCTTCAACTTCCTGCAGTTGACGAAAGCGAGATTCTACAACACCTGGCATGGCTGATGATTGTTTTTCTAAGTTGCCATGCAGTTTTACTTCAGCAGATGCTTGATTTAGTTCTGCTTCATAGTATGCAATAGCATCAGGTATTTTGGAAATGTCTTGCGTAACTCTGGAAAACCAGTTCATGCATCCTCATAGTCTTCTTCGTCTTGTTCAATGTCGAGATTGTAACGAATGGCTTCATCCAATTCGTCATCATGGCCGATTAATTCTTTGAGTTCTTCATCTTCAACACCATTGTCCATGGCAATGTCCACAAACTTTTCTGCCACAACAGATTTGTCTTTGGCAGAAACATAGGCTTTCATCAATCCCCAAACATCAATCAGCATTTGTGTCTCCATCTTCTTCATCAACAGCAAGTGTTGCTGTATCGTCTCCTTCATTAAACTGATTACTTACCTCCTGCATGACAATTTTAAGGTTGTCTGCACCCCAGTTTTTTCTGTAATCAAGTATTTCTTTGCCTTCTTGTGTGATGTATTTCAATCTGTTGCCTGACTGTGTGATGATGCCTTTCTTTTCAAAAAGGTCAAGCAGTCCTGAATACGGATTCATTCCTGTTTCATAAGGAATTTTCAATTGCACACCTTCGAATGGTTTGGAAAAACGTGTCTTCATCACTTTGCATGCAGAACGAATACCTCTCACATCAGTTACTTTGTTACCTGCTTCATCTTCTTTTAATTTTAATTTCTTCATTGCTACCACAATACTTGATGCATAAATGAAACCTTGTCCGCCTGATATTTTATCATCTGGATCAAACATGTCTTGTGATGCATATGTGTGATTGGTTGCTACCATGCCCACATTGTAAGAGCCAAACATGTTAACACAGTTTCTCACAAGTGCTGTCAATGCCTTGGGTTTTCGACCTAAGTCACCCTTCATGTCACCTTTTTCAAATTGATCAACATCTGTGGGAGTCAACATCATTCCCAATGAATCTAGTACAAACAGCACTTTGGGTCTTTCTTCTTGATCTTTGTCTCCGTAGTCTACTTTGTATTCTTTCATAAAGTTTGATATGGTCTTTGCCACATCATCAATCATTGACATGCCTAATCTCAGCAATTTGTCTTCTGATGTATCAACACCTATGGCCTGTAGCCACGCTTCATCCAGTGCATTTTCAGAATCAATTAATATGACAAATATATTATTTTTCTGTGCTTCTCTAATGATGTTGCCTGAGCAAATGTATGATTTACCTGATCCTGATTCACCAGCAAACACAGTTACTTTGCCTAGTGGAATACCTTTGTAAAAATCGCCCGAAATCAAATAGTTTAGAGCGTGATTGCCTGTGGAGATCCAATCAGTAGGATCGTTAAAGCCAATGCCCAAGCCATCAATGGACTTGGTTATGGACTTTCTAAATTTTGTTACATCAAACGGTTTGACCATGTTGTTTTATCCTTTTGCTTATTATATGAAACTTTTGACATTGTGTCAACGGGGGCATTTCTACCCCCTGTTGGATTACTTGGATTGTCTTGCTCTGATCATTGCCAGAATGTCTTCTGCTTTGGAGTTACCACCTTCAGCAGTTGCTGGTTGTGAAGCGGGAGCAGTTTCTGGTTGTGGAGCAGGAGTAGGCTCGGGTGTCGCAGTCACAGTTGGCTGTGCAGTTTCTGTTTTCACTGCTTGGCCTTGTGGAAGTGCTGTGGTTCCACTGCCTGTGGCAGGTGCTCTGAGTCCTGCGGGTCTAAAGTACTGTGAATACTTGTCTGCGTCATAAGACTCACCATCCACTGATGCACGGAACATTTCTTCCATCACTTTGATCTCAACTTCAGTTGGTTTCTTGGGTAAGAAGTCGCCTAAGTTGTGCAGACCATTGGTACTGATTGCTGTGTTCTGTTCTTCTGTCAGCGGAGTTGTTTTTCTTGACCATTTTGATGTTGAGTAATCAGCATAACCACCTTTTGTGGTCTTGTTGATTCTAAAATCAACACCTCTGGTGTAGTCAGTTGGCAGGTCTTCCATCTCAGGATCCATCAGTGCAGACTTTATGATATTGAAAATCTGTGGACCAATAATAAAGCGTCTGATTGGATTGTCTGGAGTTGCATCTTCTTGCAGTGGAGATGTTGTCACAAAACCTTGAAATATGTATGAACGTTTCTTCCAGTACTTTCTGCCTAGATCTTCCAAAGATTTATCTTTGAACCACTGTCTTACTTCTGCAAGTATTGGACATGCATCTCCATACATTTCCATGCATGGTACCTGTACCTGTACAGGACCTGATGTTGCATCTCCTTTGACTGAGTTGAACGGTAGTTTGATCATTGCTCGTTCTGTCCAAAAGAATGTGTTGTTGGTGTCACCGTCTGGTAAAAACCTTAGCACTGCTTCTGAATTTTCTGGAATGTTCCAGTGTGGGTATATTGCATTGTCACCGCCGCCTTCACCTGAAGGTTTTGATGTTTGAGCCTGCAATTTAGCTCTTATTTCTGCCAGTGTTGCCATAATGTAAGCCTCCTTTTGTTTGCCTAGTGTGTATCACTGTAGTGTGTATAATACACAAACTTGTTTATTCTGTCAAGAATTATTTTAATTTGGTTTCATCAGGCTCATATAGCCTGTTTGGTCGCCATACATTTTTTTAAACGTATCTGGTTCAACATCGCTGATTGTTGACATAATTAATTCTCTTGGATCAGTGTCTAGATCGTTGACAAATTTGCCAAGTGTTTTTAATTTGCCTGCTCGCAACAGTTCTGCGGCTTGCATGATATCATTGTAGTCCATGTCGTCTTTGCCATATGATGAGGCTTTTTGTGCAAGTTTGTCGGCAGCTGGACTATTTGAAACAGGCTCACGATCCATAAATTCAAATAGTTCGTTTAGATTCATTATACGTCTGCCAGTTTTTTGTGAGAGTTGATTATTGTGTTGATTTCAGAAGTTTTTTGTGGTTTTACAAAAGCATCTTGATATTCTGATGGTTCAATGTTGTCTTCATCCAGTGTGCTTTCCAGCATTTCAGTTTGTGCTGTAGCCCATGCTTCAAATTGTTCTGATTCATCTTTGTATTTTCTTTTGTATTGTTTGGCCAATTTGCCTTTGTCTATTTCTTGGCCTTTGATGTTTTTAAATGCTTTGATGTCTTCTGGTGATTTTCTAACTTGATCTTTGTATGCATCGTCTTGCTTAATTTTTTTCATGTCCTGCAAATATTTGTTGGCCAACTTAATAGCAGTGCCTTTGAGACGTTTTGTTTCTGGATCAGGCTTTGCAAACAATTCTTGTGATTGTGAAATCTGTGCTTCCATGTCTGATGCAAAGTTAACCAGTGCATCATCTTCTTGATCTGAAGATAAAAATCTTGTGGCAATGTCTCTTAATATAGTCATTAATTTCATGTCAGTTTCTTTTTGCTGTGATCTCAAATTGTTTTGCAGTGCATCATATGAATCATCTTTTTTGAGGATCAGCATGGATTTAGGATCTGCTAGCCAGTTGTCCACATACTGAGCATACCTTGATGCTGTGGATGCTTGAGTCATGACGTCACGTCTGTCTTTGCCTTCTTCGTCATCAAATTCCACTATAGGCAATAGTTTGAATGCATCAACAAGTTCTTCGTCAAAAACCTCTTTGGTAAACAATTTAACCATGTGTTGCACTTCATCTTCTTCTAGAGTAGTGCTGGCATTAAGATCTTCCAATGCGGATTCGTATGTGCTAAGATTCTGCAGTCTTGATAAAAGTTTTTTGGTTTCTTTGATTCTTTGGTTTGCGCCTGTGAGATATGGTTCTGTATTTTCGTCAACCATGTTCATTTTGTTGGCATACTGTGTAAATTTTCTTAACTTTGCAATGTTGGCCACTTGTTCTATAATTGATTCGCCAATGCCATCATAAGGATTGCCGCCTTTGGCCACATGCATCTGCATGGCTCTTGCACCGTGTAGGTAGTTGAATGGAAAACGGAAACGTTCACCCTGTGCATTTTCAATAAAGATGCAGTCAATGTTTCTTGATCTTGCACCAGGAATTGATTCGTCCACTGCTTTAGAGTGACGTATGATCATTTTGGTTTTGTCTAGAGTGTTGTAAGATGATTTTGATGTGCCGTGCATTTTGCTTTCCTGTACTGTATTTACTTGAGAAAGGAATTCAAAATCCCCCTGTTCTAAGTCAATTTTTTCTATGTCTTGTGGTTTAAAACCAAGGTTGTGTGTCACAGCAAACTCACGCATGGTGCGTGCAAAATCGTACCATGACTGTTGATCTTCTTCTTCCAATGAATCTGCTAGGTCTTTGTTGTACACCAATCTAAGATTATCCTCATCTATTGCAACAGAAACTGCATTGTTGTTCCAATCAAACTTAAAAAATCTTGCTAATTGTGGATCTGTGGTGGTCATTGCTTGATCATCACCTAGTGTAAGATGTGAATACCTTGATTTGAGTTCATCAAACAAGTCTTGTGCAACTAAATTTAGATCCATCAGTGTATTTATGACATGATAATTGGCATAGGCAAGATCAGTTCTTCCTCTGAGTCACGTAGTCTTTCAAACAGTTTTTGGTCCCATGCTGAAATAGTGCTGGCCATTCTCACTGCTAGCAGTGTTGACATCACTAGATCATCGTGTTCTCCTGGTTTAGCCTTGAAACTGTTGCCAGATGCAACAAAGTTTTTTAGTTCTGACACAAGATTTTTTGATTTGATCACCATGGAATCATTTTCAACCATTTGTTTAAATTTTGCACAAGCACTCATTTTAGAATTGTGTGTGGTGTTGTAGCCTTTTCTAAATCTGCGTACATGGCCTTTTTTGATTGTTTCTGACAGAAACTGTCCTGGAATGTTTTCTTCACCAATGTCAGCAATAGCAACCAACCCTGCTTCGCCTATGGTGTTGTTTTCAATTGAATAGTATATTTCTGGTTGTTGTATACCTTTGGTTTGCAAGTCTTCTGCCAACTGTTCTATTATCTGCTTCATGATTCTCACTTGCCCTTGTATGGGTGTGGCATTGTGTTGCCATTCAGCAACCTGTGTCATGGTTGGCAGTTCAAACACTTGAATAGCACCATAGTCGCCACCTGTGCCTAGTGAAGGGTCCATGCAAACAATGTATGCTTTGCCTTTTTCAGCACGTTTGTACCATCGCACATGGCCGTGTCTTTCAACAGGATCTATGCCTTCGAGATCTATAAGTTTTGTTGGCTTGATCAAAGTTTCGTCGTAAATCAAAAATTCGCAGTCATGTTCACGTCTAAATCTTTCTTCGCCTATTCTTGCACGTTCTTCTTTGGCCCATTTTTCTGTGCGTTCAGGATGCTCCCGCCATGATGCTCTGAAAGCGGCAAATCCATTTTTACCCACAGGCATTTCGTTGCCATATTCATCTGTGCGTTTGTTGGCTTCTTTCCATATCAGTGCAAATTGATCTTCATCAGAGTTTGGTGTAGATGTGATGATGCATTTACCTCCTGTGGCCAACGTGGGTGCCAGCGATGTCCAAAACTCAGATGCTTTGCTGGGTGGTTGCACAAATGCAAACTCATCACAGTATATGACAGAAAGTGACATACCTCTACCAGTGTTCTCTGTTGTGGTGGTTGCTTTGATCCTAGAACCATTGTCAAATTCAAGTGTGTTTCTGTTGTATGAATAAGCACCTGCTCTGAGGAAGTCTGGCAGTGCTTCATAGGTGTATCTCACTCTGTTCATGATGTCTTGTGCACCTGTGAACTTGTGTGCGGCAATTAATATCTGCGAGTCTGGCACAAACATAGCATACCACACAAGATATGCCGCGGCACATGTGGTTTTGCCAGTTTGTCTGGGCAACATGGCAATTGCAAATCTATTTTGATGATAGGTATCTACCAGTCCTTCTTGATATTTGAACATTTCAAATTTCATTGATCCTTTGGTAGGATGCTGTATCATGCAGTAATGTTTGCAGAAATACAATGGTCCTGTTTTTGGATCCATGCATTTATTAAGTTCAAGTATTTGTGCTTCTGTGAACTTTATTTTGGCATGTGCCTTTTTGGTGAGGTTACCTTGTAAACTTTGTGCCATACTTGTATTTACGGAAAATTATTTTGAGTGGTTGGTAAGTGATGAACCTGAATAACCATCAGACTGTTTAAGATCATAGCCTTTGTGGAATTGGTCTTTGGCTGTGTCTTCTTCTGAAGGAACAATGTCTCCACCACCTTCTGGTTTGCCATCATCTTGTCTTGTGTCCATTAATTCTTTGAACATGGTCATATTGTATTCATCACCAAACAATGGTTTCTCAGCAGCTGTGTCATCTTTGTATTCAGCGTCTGTGAGTTTAGGCTCATATTCTTTTTCTTCAGGCTTTATTTCTGTTGGATCTGTTGGATGTTTCACTCTGATGTGATCGCCTGCTATGCCAAATTCGTCTTTGAGCACTGATTCTAACTGTTGATAACCAATTGGATATCCAGTTTCAACATCAAATATGCTGACTTCAACATTTTTTAATCTTGTAAATTCATGTGGATGTTCTTGCACAGGAGTTGAAGCAATTTTTTTAAATTCAATTGTTTCATATTTTGTCATGTAGTTTTTAAGTTCTGCTTCAAAATTTTCTGGTAATTCACCAGCAACTTTGATGCGTGCTTGATATGTTTTTACTGCTTCTGCAAGATATTCTTTGAATGTTTTCATAGTGTGTTATTTATCGTTTTTGGTGTTTTGCAATATCTGTTTGATCAACTCATTGCGATCTGCTACTACGGTGCCTGTGCCTGTGACTGCTTCTTCTTCAGGTTTGCCGTGGTCAAGTTTCATTTTTTTAAGTTGCAGTTCAATCATTTTGAGTTTTTTGTCAACTTTTAGGTTTTTGGCTGATATTGCATTGCCCATCATTGATGAAGCCACCTCCATAATTCTGCCTGCTAGACGTGGTTCTATGTTCATGCCTAGATCCATGAGATCTTGATATGCTTTAAAACTCTCCTCTGCATATGAATCAATTTCTTTGTCATCCTCTAAACCGTCAACTTGCGGCAATGCCGCATCAATTTTGTCCAAGTTAAACTTCTCTTGAATAATTGCATTTGCTTGAGCATCATCTTTGGAATCTTGTTCTTTTTCAATCTTGTCATTGAGAGATTCTGGAGTGTCTTGATTAGACTCCAGATTGAAAAGATCTTCTAATTTTTTTGTCATGCAATGTTATTTAAAGATATCACTCTCAGTGATCACTCTAAAACGAATACCTTTGTGCTTGGCCCATTTGTTGGCAGCTTCCCATTTTGCACGATTTACAATGTAAGCCGCTTGATTTTGTTTGTTTTTGCCCACTGATTCAAATTTGGCTTGATTGTTAGGTTTGACTTCAATCAATTCTCCTTGACGTTTGCCTGTTTTGTCTTGATACACCAAGAAAAAATCTGGCACATATATTGTGTTCTTACCGTTAAGAGGATTTCTGTATGGTATCTGTATGCTCTCAGATGCCCATTGCATGATGCCTGGATTGTTGTCGCAGAATCTCATGAATGCAAATTCCCAAGATGATCTGTACTTGGGTGTTTTTTTGCCAACATACTTGTTTGGATTTTTTGGTTGGTACAAACCTTGAGACCAACGGTTCATGCTAAGCCTTTATGTTTCTTGTGATATGACTCTGTGTGCTTCTGTCATTTTTGTAACCTAGCACAGAAGTTTTATATCTGTATGCATTGAGTATTTCAGCCACTAGTTGAGACAGTTCCAAATCTGTTGCACCTTTCAGTGTGTCCAACACTGAAAAAACGTTTGCATTGTCCACTTTGGCTTGTTTCATTAATACATAAGCAATGGATTCACTGGCTTGAACATCATAACCTTTGTTTCTGAAAAATGCAATGGCAGCATCATATTGGCCGCCATTGATCTCTGTTCTGTCTTGTTCTAGACCACTAAGGAACTGTACCATAGACTGTGTTTTGGATTGAGCACTGACACCCAAATTAGACACAGGAGTTTTTGTTTCAGCCATTGTATGTGTATCCTTTTGAACCAGTGATTGAATTCACTGACAGTCCTTGCCCTACACCTGCATCGTTGGTGTTGACTGTTGCCACAGTTTGTTCTGCAAGTGGTGCTTCGATAAATTTTTTGTATTCACTTTCTTCAACCTGGTATTGGATTTGCTTGTTGTTGATCATTGTGCTAATAACGTTTGTTGCATTATCTATGTAAGAATTTTGTTCGCTTTGTGTGAGTTGACTCCAACTTGTATCAACATCATTTGGATCAATGTTGGTGCTGATTCTAAAACTTACAAATTTTGCGAATTTTTGTTTTGCTTCATAGTTGTTGCTGAGAAAAGATTTTGCTTGTTTGGAGTTCAGCACTATTTTTCCTGCTTCAACTGACGTCGGAGATTGGCCTTTGTTTGTGGCTTTGTTGTTGACACGTTTTTGTTTGATATTTTTAGGGAATGACACACCAGGCTTTGATGTTGCTCCAATGTTGTTGGTACCAGATCTGATTGCATCCTTAGCAATGCCTATGATTTCTTCATCAATTCCCCTCACTGCTTTGCCTGATTTAATTTTTCCATATGTGTTAAGTGCAGACAGGCCAGCACCTAGTATGTTGCCGGAAGAAAGCAAACTAATTGTGTTTGTGATTCCGCCCAGCACACCAAACACAGTGTCGCCTCCAGTGCCGTTGGGTGATGGTGTTTTGTCATAATGAAACTGTGCAAAGCCTTGTGGATCCACACCAATTTCACCATTACGCATCAACACGCCTGAATATGAAATTGAAAAAGCATGTTCGTTTAAACCAGCTCCATCAGTTTGGTCCATTGAACCATTTGACCAATCATTGATGATTGGATTCATCATTTTGTATTCAGTGAACAGTCCTCTGCTCAATTGGAATATCGAAATTGAATTAAAAAATTTTTCGTTGTTGCCTGTATCTAGTCCAAATCTGAAACTGCCATATCCGTTGGGTGATGTGTAGCCTGCTTTGTATCTGGTTTCAGACTGATTTGTATCAACAATATAGTGTTGGTAGTATGACTTCCAAAAGGCTGTGGCAACATCGCCCATGTCATCATGTAAAACAATTGACACAGGCTGATACTGGATGCCTGTTTGTACATAGTCTTTGAAATTGTACTTGTTTTTTTGTTCAACATTAAAATTATAAGATGGCAAATCACAACGTTTGACGATCATGCCCAGTTCTAATTGTTCATTTTGATTGATGGATTTGCCCACAGCAAGTGGATTTATATCAAACACCACATGATACAGAAATCTATTTTTTGGTGCCAATCTAAATGATTGATCAGTGTACAATCTGGCCGCATGCTGAAAGTCTCGCATGGTGTCACCACCGATCAGTTGTTTGAGAAAATTGTTACGCCAGTTCATGTGTAATATTTATAGCATCAAAATCATGCCAGTTTTAAACTGCGAAACGTTAAAGTTTGAGTTGAGTTTTAAGCGCCGGTAGCTGCTGTTGAAACTGCTCTTGCTACTGCTGTGCCAATACCAGTACCTCTTGGTGTTTGGATTGCATTGTCATATCTAATTGACATTGTAATCTGCACTGGTTCTGATGTTGCATAAGCAAGTGTGCCATACTGCACGTTGTCTAGGTAACAGCCATACAGTTCATATGTTTCTAACACAGTTGGAGTGTTGGCTCCGTTGCCACCATCAAGCATTTCAATTCTACCTGTGAACTTGTAGTCTTGTCCTGATGCCGCACTTGACTGTTCAAAGAAGTCAAACTGTTTCTGCAACTGTTCGCCAACAAGTTTTGTAACTTCGTTGTTGACATCGTCTCTAACATTTAATGTGATAGGATCCCATGTGTGTTTGCCTGCCATGTACACTCTTGAGTTGTATGCATCAAGTGTGATTTGATCAAATGTTATGTTTGGACGAGTTACATCCACGACCTGTTTGGTGAGCTCGGATCTAGGAGTAGACACACCAAAGTTCTCAAGCACAATTCTAAACCTATACTGTAGTTTAGGCATTAATAGGCCTTGTGAGCCTGATGATTGATCACTTGCTAGTGGTACTGTAAATTTTGATAGTGTTGATACTGCCATTTCTTTTTCTCCTAGTACGAATATTTACTATTCATTTGTCCTTTTGTCAACTTGTACCTTTAAAGGCCTTGAGCTGCTATTTCTCCTGTGTTCTTCAATCTAACTGGTATGAATATAAATTCAACTGCTTTGACTGGCTCAATTGCAACATCGACATACAGTTCGTTTCTGTCAATTCTTGCTGGTGTGTTGTTTGATTCATCACACACTACAGCAAAGTCGAATAGTGCTCTTTGTGCTGTCAATTCTAACAAGAATGATTCAATTGACTGTTTTAATTCATTTCTTGTCAATGCATCATTCGGCTCAAAGATAAATGGTCTTGCAATTTTGTCTAATTGTAGTCTCGTAAATGCAACCAATCTTGCAACATTAACTCTGTCAAGTGCTGATGCTGTAAGTTGTCTTGTCTTTTGACCAAATGCTACAAGTCCAGATCCTGTTACAAAAGATATTGGATTAATGTTCACTGATTGTAATGAATCTCTCAATCCTTCTGCTACTGCTGTGGTTTCAAATTCACCTTCTGAGTTGATGAAACCAACTGATGAAGCATTGTCTATTGCACCACGTCTTACACCTGCTGGTGCAAACCATGGAAATGCAACTTGATCATTGGATGCTATAGTTCTCAACATCATGTGTGATGGTGGAACTGCCACTGATTCTCCTGCTAGATCTGTTGTGAATCCTGATGGATAGTACACACCTGTAAATGAATTTGTTGTTACCAATCCGTCTTCACCGTTGTCTGCAGCCCCTGCTGTGTTGTTAGCATAGTTTGTAACTGCTGTTGAGTTTGGTGCAAGTCTGAACGGAGTGTCACCTACTACAAATGCAGTTTCTTTTCTGTCTGCATTAAGTGTCTCTAGATTTGTTATAAGTTCTGGGTAACCAGGAGCTGCTAACAAGTTGAACTCTCTTTGCTCTTCTCTTAGTGCTGTGGTTGATTCTACACTTGATTTCAATGCTTCAACAATGACATTTCTCTGTGCTTTTCTGCCCATGAAAGGTGATCCATCTGTTTTTAATCCAGATGCATTTACCCATGCATCCTTTTCAGTTGGAAGTGTTGCATACACAGTTGTTGATGCAAAGTTTGTTCTTGAAAAATAATTCTTTCTAAACTCTTTGACAGCATAACCTGATCTTCTTAAGTTGAATCCAAGCATACCTTTTGGATATAGTGCTGGCTCTGGTTTGTCAATGTCAAGATGTGTAGATGTCAACAAGTCAGTGATCAATGTTTCTTCACTGATGATATCTTTTGTGCCATCTGAATGATAACGGAAGTCAGCAAATAAAACACCGTCTTGTGATGTTTGGTCTGTGTTGTCTATTGACACAAACTTTTGTCCATCTGGTTGTGATGAATCATATCTGTATAAATCTGGATACTCTTCTAGATCTGCTGTGCTTAACCAAATATCTCCATCAACAAGTGCTGTGCCATCTGATTGTGTTGTTGGCTCTGATGCTGATACTATAGGGCCATTTGGATCTGTTTGTGATAGATCAAACCCTCTAGCATCTGATGATACATTTTGATAACCGGTCCATGTTGTACCGTTGTGTATCAAGATGTCAACTTCATCCACTGTTGTGTGATACCATAATTGGTTGTCTGCTGGATCTTTGGTTGGCTCATTTATACTCTGTATTGCTGTGAATGTTGTGCCTGAGTCTGGTGTGTTCTCAACTGGAGTCCAATTGGATGCTAAGAAAGCAAAAGTTCTGTTTGCTTCTGTTTGATCATCTGATGATGAAAAGTCATCTTTGTCGCCTGCTGGTGCAACATATAGGTTTGCAATTTTGTCTGTTGAAAGATCTGAGTTGCCACCGTATGTATTTGCATTGCCAGATGCAAAACCTAAGTCTGCCATTGCAGTTCCGCTGACGTCTGTGAAATAGATGTTTCCACCCAGTGCATGTGACACAGTGATTCTTTTGGTTGTTGCATCGTATGCCGCAGAAATATGTTGAAATCCTGCAGCTGATATGGCCGCAACAAAATCATCTGCATCGTCACCACCAATTGATACTGTCTTAGTGGTCAATTTGTTTGCCGCTGTGTTTGAAGTAGCATCTGGATTAAGAATGGTTTCTGCCATTCTAATTGTGTCACCACTGTCTACAGCAGCTGTCTTGGTTGCAATTTTATCTGAAACAATTTGAGTTGTTGCACCAGTACCTGCTGATCTTTGAAAAGCAACATAATCAATTACTTCTCCTGAGGCAGTTGTTGAATCGTCCCATTCTGATTCACCAATGTTTACTTGGACAAACACATCGTTGGTGGTTAAATTTTGACCGCCACCTAGTTTGTCTAACTGTTGTAGTGCTTGTTCTTGTGTGATGAACACAGAAGCAGTCACACTTTCAAATTGTCCTGCTGTGTCGGAATATTTTTTTAATGAAATGTTAGCACCACCGTTTGGCTCAGTGGTTTGAATAAACACAGATCCTGATGGTCTTGGTGATGTGTCACTGGTTCTAAATCCGTGGTCTTCAGTGTGTTGTCCTATGAACACTTTTGGTATTTCATATCTTCCTGCTGTGATACCCAACAGT